>JAAUXT010002135.1_pt1 | contig 39071 bp, 45 predicted proteins | sample 7278171 | NCBI WGS metagenome assembly JAAUXT01 (sample SAMN14350112, study PRJNA611818) | marine sediment metagenome | isolation source: surface marine sediment (1.8m) | place: French Polynesia: Moorea | collected 2018-08
GGTTAATGAGTTGTACCAAACATATTTATATGGCACAGGAAGTTTTCATTTTTGACCAAACACAAAGATGTACGGTCCTCCAATCGGTCTGTTTTGAGACGGTCCTCGTACAAGCCCATCCCTGGCAATTTGCTTGCTGGAGCAATCTGCGCCTCTTTGAGTGAAATGTCCGTACATTACCAGAATGAATGTCTTCCCAGAAACACATCCTTAACTTTCCCAGATGTTCGCAATTGCGTCTGCTCCAATTATTTCACTGAGGACTTTGCCAAAATGGAATTGACTGCAAAAGAAGCCTGTTGATTTTGGGATCAATTTGTGGCACTGCTGTACTGAGTTATTGGTGCAGAAGTTACTGGGGTCCTCAGTGCTTCTTTGGTTGGGGAGTGGACGAGGAACTAGGTAAAGTGTTGGAGAGGAGCCCCCTCAAGTGAGAAAGTTTCTCAGTTGATGAAGGGCTTTTGAAGCGAGAAGCTTTCTTGGAAACTTCACTGGCAGGTAGAATCTGTTCTGAACTGCCAAAAGACACTTTACGTGCCTGGGAATTGCCGCTTGGGAATTTCTTGTTGTTCAGCTGCATTGAGAGTTGTTGTTCAGACGAGCTGCATCGCTTCATATATAACCCGTACACTCCGCCGAGTCTCCCGAACTGGATGCCGAGGGACGCGCTGTTTGTCTGGGAACTACCCTTGAGTTTGTTTTGTAAAGAAGTGAAGACCGTTCCAACTTGCAGCCAAGAAGAGAGAGAGAGACAGAGAGACACAGAGAGGCAGAGCGAGATAGAGACACGGAGAGAGAGACTGACTGACTGGAGAGTTCCGCATGACCCTTTATGACGGAAGCACTGTTGGGAGTCCTTGGTGACAAATCCAGAACTGTCAAGGTGACCGAGAACTGTGTCTCAGGGTGTCAAGAGGGATCAGTTCAGAAAAGTCCGACGCACAATTGTTGGATCAAGTTGGTATCACTGCGACTGCGGCGCCCGTGGATTAGCGTGAGCTTGTTCCAACAAGAGATCAGCTCTCGATTAATCATGCGCTTTTCCGGGAAAATGACTCCGTAATCCGTTTTCACCCTAATCTCCATTTCTGATCATCAATTTGAAGACATTTAATTATCAGCAAAAGCGACAAGGAGACAAAGGACGCAGAACGCAAGTGAGGACCGCTGTCTGATTCGATTAGCTTCTGGTGCGCGCGGCTCATCATGGGGTTCGTGACTCATTAGATTACTACGTCGTGTGAGCTCAGAAGTTCCTTCCATCTTGTCCTTCTCAGGAACATGTTGTGGGGGGGGGGCATTTGCATCGATTTGTATCGTCCGAGAAGTGCAGTGCAAGCAGAAAATTTGATTCCGTTTTGATCTGCCCAGTTCTGGTCAAAGGAACAACAAAAATTTAGGAATTGCAGCACAAGGAGAAATTATCGTTTTGGAATCTCAATCTCAATCTCAAGTCCGCTTGTACGAGGGTTACCTCGAGAGTAGTCGTACTGGACTTGTCAGTTCCCATTCGCTCAACTTGCACTTTCGTTCTGAATGTCTGTTGGAGTAGTCAACTCGGATGGGTCGGGTCAACTGCAAGATCCATCTTTTCTCGGTTTTGGGTTGGTCTGTGTTTGGCGTGTTTTTGCCGCATCAAGGCACAAGATTCATCGTCATTTTATTTTTGTCGGAGACAGGAGTGCATATCTCTCGTCTTGTTTGGCGAGTGCACACAGGTGCGGAGAAAGAAAGCCCTCATTGTTGGCGACTGCAGTGAAATCAGACACCCTGTAATCTATTTTTCTGACGATCCTGAAACCTTAGTGTCGATCGTAAAGCAAAGGAAGCTCTTCGTGCCACTGACTGCCTGTCGTTCCGTGCACATTTGTTCGTCGAAGGTGCTGGAAGCTGTTCATTTTTGGTGCGAATTCGCTTGAGTTGTGGTTTGTGTGTGAGAAAAGCGTGGTCTCGAGATTGCTCGCTGTCTCGTACAGCTGGCCACGATTTTCAAAGTTTTGGGTCGTGTAATTTCTGCCAAGTGTCCCGAAGTCCCAGAGATGTCTGTCGCAGTGCTGGCGTTGTCTGGTCAGATGGTAAACTCTCGACATGTCGTGTGTGCTATTTGGAGGTTGGTCCTGGTGCACAAAGGAACTACTCGAACACAGCACGAACCCGGTCGGGCCATGTGCAGCTGAGCTCCACACACAACTCTCGAATGAAATGACTGACAGAACCTGTTTTGACATATGACCACAACAACAACACGCTAAGTTGTCAATCTGAATGTTTCGACACGAGACTGATTTGCTCGGAAGAGTTCAGATGGTTTTGGTGCAAGTCCACAAAAGTCAACACGCAGCCAAACAATTACAAGCTGCATTGTGGTGAATGCAAAAATTGCCGAGGGACCCTGAAGACAGATGGTCTTTAGGGACACATCGCATGTTGTACAAGCGTAATTTACAGCGAGCGTACTTGATAGCTTTCTTTGTTCAACAGGCGGCGTAACCTTGGGAATAAATGGAAAGAGGTAATTGATCGTTTGCGCCGGGATGCTGTCGCTTCCTCATCATATTGCAAACAGCGTTCAGACAGGACACGTTGTGAAACTCGGGTGATGTGTGGCCGCGTTTCCTTCTCAGTCTGAAGGTCCGTGGGGAACATCGCTGCTCGCACCCTGACCAGTCACTTCCAGTCTCTTCTTCACCTCCAGATTCGTCTCGAATCTGTCTCGGTGAAAACCACCACATGCCAGTTGGATCTCGCACTTGAACGAGCGAAATGACTCCAAAATGTGAACGTGTCGTGAACTCTGACGTTCCGACCTGTCGAAGTTGACGCTGAAAAACAGTTGCTTGTGGACTTCGCACCGTCACCAACAGCACAGCCTCGGTACGCTTGCTCACCAGTGGTAGTGCTCACACACGACGGGACCATTCTCCTAACAAGGTTGAAGTTGGAGTCACTTCCACAGGAAACGTAGCTGCAACGATGTGGAAGTTTGAGATGCGACGACAGCTGCTCAGAAAGGTTCCTTCAAAGCGATGGCCGCGGGCAGCAAAGCCACGCCCACGCACCAAGCGCGAAGTGTCCGAAACAAAGAAACCTGCTGGACCCAGGTCCCATCAGGTGTGGAAGCAGGAGACTGGCTGATAAGTGGAGTCCGTGTATCCTTGCAAGCTGGGGTCGTGTTTGCTACCTTGTCCCTGTGATCACAGCAGAACAACTAGATCGTTTGCGAACAAAGAAGGTTTCTCGGTGTTGGACCAAAAATGTCCGTGCAACACGTGTCGCCTTTTTGTGTCCCAGCTGCAGGACTGGCTGAAGAAAAGTTAATTGCGGAGAGAAGTTTCTCTTGAGACCACGTGGTCCTTGTGTTTGGAGTGGGTCAGAATTTACGAACTGTGACCAGTTCGCAGCCCAAGGTAAGTGCTTCGTTTGTGGCCGCAGCAGCTTCAGTGCAGATCCCTGCATTTTGTTTGGCTCCAGGGCTCGTGGCCATCATGTTGCAAGACATGCTATGGAAAGGGGCCGATCATTGGCCCCAAGGACCTTGTCAATGTGGCCACTGCAAACAAAGCCTTCGTGTTGGCTTCCACTCTGGCCAATGTACATCGGTGTACTAGGTGATGAAATGGGCCTGCAAGTAATGCAAATTAACACAGTTCATCACATTACGCACTCCCAAAGAGTATTCATGCGCTGGCCATGTACATTACTCTTGCGTAAAAGCTAAGTTCCGCAGACTTATCTGCCATTCACTTTGCAAATATGTTTCTGTTGTTGCCTGAAAAATATTCCCCAGTTTCTCGTGTCCACTGTTCGCTGCGCCATGGGGTGACAGGATGTTGCTCGGAGAAGCGAAGTCGAGCTGAAATCAGTGGCAAATGTCATAATACATCTTCTTTGTGGTCAGAGAAAGACGTGTCTGTGCAGCTTGATCGCCGTGGAGAGTCTTGGTGCTGCGGGGCAGTGAGGGGCGCGTGCTTCCGTGCGGAATGCTGAACACCGCCCACTTCGGTGTGTGACCCACTTAGGGCCCTGGTTCCCTGTGTTGGGAGGAAGTCAGGTGGAGAGCAAAGACCACGGCATAGATGGCAAATCAAGAGGCATTCGACGCGCTTCACTCGTAACTCAGTGCATGGACACAGGTTTGGCGTCAGATGCCAGTTTGTTTGGTTGTCACACATAAATTCGGCGTTGTTGCTCAGCTCAGGTCAGCTGAAGTCCTGGTCAGTTCAGGGAATCCAAAGCTCTGGAAGATTTGGGTCAGATTCGTGAAGCGCAAGTCTGGATCTGATCCACATCGCGGCAGATGGCCGTGCGTTCCGTGGTTCCGTGGAGGTCAGATATGGAGCCGACACGTTGCGCAGCAAATGCCTCCAGGGTGACACATCCGTAATGAATGTGAGTTTGAATGGATTCTTCCATTTACTGCGATTACGGGCCATTCAGATGCATTTTAGATAGGACCAAATACGCAAATGAAGGAAACTGCAATCGATAAAGTTGTTGCTGTTTTGCAGCAGTTTTGCTGGGAAGAACAACCTTGACATCAGCTTTCACGTGCTTCTTGTGTTTCTTTGTCCTTTTGTCGCGTTGAATCGTGCCTTTGTGAATTACAGATTTGCGTGTTTCTGTGACTTGAAATGGTTGTGCAGTTCCTGTCATCAGGAAACAAAACCCGACGCGTGCGTTAAGTCGAGAGTGTCACGTTGTGTTTCATGGCACGGCATGGCGTGTCTCAGTTCTTCTGTGTGTTGTGCGGCTGAATTTCCTCTGGAACCTGTTGTTGCATTTCAAGTCATATCGTGAGGAGCTGACATTTCAGCCGCAAGAAATGCAATGCAATTTGACTTGCAAATCACGACATGGTTCAACGTGCATTTTCCATGATGCAAGAAGGAAAAGTTGACATGAACATCCTCAAGGCCAGAAGCAACATTCATCCTGACCTCCCGAGATCACAAGGTAACTTGTATGTAAGGAGATCGATGCAGCTGGAGGGAAGCCTGAAAAAGCCTCCATTGATTAATCTTTAATTTAACCCTCAGTTACAGCCTGTCATTCCATGTTAATGCACCCTTTAGCGCTGGCAAAAGGAAGCTCTGTGCAAGCGAAGGCGGACTCCATCGAGGGAGAAGCGGAGTGGAAGGTGCGGATTGATCAGGGGAAGAGATCGTTTTCTCATGTGGACGGCCGTTTTGAAAGGGGGGTGATGTGAGAATCTGCAAAGTGTCCGGTCATTGACTTCTCCATCTTCACAAGGGCTTGTTTTTCTTTCAGTCAGTCAGTCGTGCGAAGTACAAATTCAATTGAAAGTCCATTGACCTCTGTGCCAGCCACGAAGAAAAGCGCAGACAAAAAAAAACCTTGAAGGAATCTTGTTGGGCAGCAAGCATTTGGTAGCAGGGCCACTGGCATATTGATCCCCGTGTCACTGATATAATGTTCCCAAGTGGAAAATGTGCATTGAACCGACAGTGGACATTTAGCGAGGGTTACATCCACCCGAACCGAATGACGTCAACTGTGCGTCTCCCTCTTCTGCTTGTGTGCAGGTCGAAAAGAGAAATTCAGAAAAAGAAATTGTTTTCTTTTGTGGAGTGCTGCACGTGTTGCTTTGAACGCACAAAGGCCGATAGTTACATTCTTTTGTGCTGCTTTATTGTGTTGAATTTTGTTCTGTAGCGAGGCCACCAAACTTGCAGCTTGCAGACACACCCACGTTTCAGAAGAAATCTTGGGAAATGTCGAGACTGCGGTCTCCGTCCGTGTCGTCTCAGGTTCATAACATTATTTGAGACGGTTCAGAGGAATTTCAGGCGGTTCAGAGGCACAAGACTTTGGACCCGATATTTTGGCGTGTCGTGGGTTGCGCCGGGGTCAGCGATGTGGATGATGCAGATGGAGACGGGGCGCACAGCGCGGTTTGTGCTCGGCCACCCCACGGTAATCGCATCCATCAGCGGTGCAGGACGTGGCGAAACGAGAGGCCTGCAGGTCTTTCTCGGCTTCGCTGAAACGGCCCTTTGACACAGAGGGATAACCACAGAACTATGAGCATGGCTGTGCACGCGGCCAGCGCCGGATTCGTGACGTCAGAACCGATCGGACCGCACGACTTCGTCCGAATTCCTCGTTCGGTGGAGGGGGCGGGGGAGCACAGTCGTGCAACTCGAGTGGTGTCCTTTGTTCGTTGGAATATCTGGAAATTTTTTTCGAATTCGGCAGATTTTCGTCAGAAACTGAGGCGTCGACGTGTCAAACGAGATCAGAGCAAAGACGAAAGGTTCAGACCTGACTCGGAACCATTTTCTGTTGATTTTGCATGTGCGGATCTGGTTCTGGAAAGCGGTGCCGTTTTCCCAATTCTTCCAGACAAAAAGACACATCGTGAAAAGAATAGACCTTTCGTAAGAGTCCCGGGATAAATTATGCTGGTTTGGATTTGAAACATGAGCACGTTGAGCCTTGGTCAGATTACTGTGCCGAGTGTGACGGGTTTACGCGACTCTGGAGGCCGGAGGACCTCGGAGCGCAGCGACGCCGCTGGTCACGTGTTCAGCCCAAGGCGCTCTACCAGCCGCCGTTTTCAAGACTCCTGATTTTCGTGCAAAAAAGGGCATCGTGTTGAGCAACGGTCGTGACTGTTCCAAACGTCATTGCCAAAGCATGAGTGTGTGTGTTCGTGACAGTCCTCAGGACTGACCTCTGCCTGTCTTTGTCAAGTTTTCTTTTTGCCTGCAGCAACAGAGAGACAAACACAAAAGGTTTGAAAAAATGTCTTTGGGGAGCGAGAAGCAAGAAGTTTCCTTGAAGGGGAGGAACAATCATGAACGCAACTGTGGTCCAACGAAACGGCCATCTGTCCGATTTTGCGTCTCCGCCGTCTCTCCGTCATGCTCTGCCTTCAGGTCTTTCTTGTCCAGCCGACTTTGGTGAAAACGCTTGTGTTTCTGTGAGGTTCCTGTTGTCCAGGATTGTCCGACTGTTATGGTCCCACTGCGAAGGAAACAGATGTCACTCAGGCTGTTCGTTTTCCGAGCCATGCACAGCAAATATGAACACTGTTTTTATGGCGAAATCACACGGTGTGGAAGGTGTTGGATAAGCTAATGGTGCTCTTGATTCATAATTAAAGCAGCGGGGTGTTTATTGTGTGCTTCGGCGTGAAGGTGAAAGCAGCGCCAGCACAGCCCGGGCAGCTCAATGAGGTCCAAAGTGGCCGCAATGGATCCCGCAGGTCTCCTGATCGCGTATTGTTTTCCCCCGCTCCGAGGGGCAGCGACGCATCCGTTTTTACTTACGAGCTATTCTGTGCGACGCAGGGAATTTCACAGCACTCATTAACGGTGTCTGGCATGATATCGAGCAATGCAGCGGTGCTGTTCTGTTGCAGGGAATGGTGTTTCAGTGCTCCTTTGCTGGAAGTTAATAGAGTCCTTGGCAGTGCTTGAGAAACAGTGAGCAAACAATGAGCGTTTGTTGTTTCAGTCGACGAAGCTGCAAATGGAGATAAAATACTTCATTCGAATGGGGAGTACACAATCATCCTTGTTTGAAGCTGACATGCGACATTTGGTGCAGAAATGGAACTCGCCAAGCAAAGCGAGTGTTGGAACACCTTCCCAACAATTGATGCTATCCCAACAGAAAAAAAGAGTTGAGGATTAGCATTCTCCCGTGGAGACCACTGCATCATATTAAACTGGCATCCCAACGTCGAGTCCAGCTACTTTGCAAAGCAAAAAGCTACGCTTTATGTGACAACTTTATATGACCCCAGCGACGGCCCCAGCCGCGGCTACATGCATCGAGTCCCTGTGTTTGGAAAGTGGGTTTTATGGCTACACGGTGAGGTTTTTTGCCATCATGTCCACCATAAAACACGGAGAATCTGAGGAATATTGCAACGAAGAATTCAATTTCACAAAGCAGGTTTGGAGATTGGTTTGACCCACTTTTTGGTAGAGCTGGATGAGGCATCGTTTTTCTGCGCAGCACTCAGACACAGAGAGCGTCAGGCCTCAAGTGGAGCCTGGAGAAGCCTTCGGGTCTCGTGGCTGCGTTTTGTATGGTTGAATTGAAAGTTACACATTCTTGAAATTGCCTTTTCTTGTATCTTTGATTAAAATCACGGTCTGTACAGGACAGCGCTTTCATGAGCGGAATGAAGAAATGTCTTCCCAACAGCAGCGCACGAGACAGCCTCGTGCAGAGAATGAGGTTTTCAGATGTCAGTCATGCACACCGGCGAGTTTCAGCCATTCCTGGTTGGTCTTGACATGAGAGACAGCGCACTTTTCTGCTTGTTTCAGCCAGACAGGGTCATGTCCAGACAGTGTTGTCTGAAGAATGACAGTCAGCGTGGTTCTGAAATCCCAAAATCCAGCACAGTCGTCGTCTTTTTCGCTCGAATTCCTGTTGTTCTTCAGTTGCAACAATTCCCCAAGCGGTGATCGGTGAGTTTTCTTCATCAGCTGAGTGTGAAAACTAATATGCAGTTCGCCCATCAATCAGTGCTCGCATCACCTGCTCGGCTGCAGGCTCCTCTTTGTCTCGCTCTGTCTCTTCGTTTGGCAGGCCTTCTTTCAGAGGCGCGCGGTGGGCGTTTGAAATTCTCGACAGCGTCGCCGCTCGTGTTGTGCCCATCGAGGGGAGAAATGAAGCTGGAACTGGGTCAGGCTGACAGCCGACTGCCTTTCTCCCTTGTAACTGCGTTTGGGCTTTGGAGAATACCCGCCAACCGTAAAATCCGACGCTTTCGCCCTTGTATTGCAGCAGGAGAAATGCAGCCTGTGTGTGTTTGTCTCCCAGGTTGGTTTCTTGCAGGGTTTTGGTGGGTTTGAAAACCGGAAGTTGCGATGTTTTCGTGACCCCCCTCGTTCCACACAAAATTGTTCATTTTCACCGTCTTTGAGAAAGAACAAGCGTTGTGCAGCAGGCACATACCCATCAACCCCAGTTTTGTCTGCGTTGCCGAATCGAAGGGCAGGGCTGGGTTACTTTGGGTTCACTGGGACCCAGATTGGTGTTTGTGTTCGTACAGGTGTCTCGAACACCAGCAAATGAAACAGAGTCGAACAGATGGGCAGAACGCTGAGAAGTTGATGTCTGTCCGCAAGAACTTCCGGGTTTTTCTGCAGAAATGGCGCTGGAAGGACAAACCTGGTCTGTCCCAGTCGAGGCGAATTGCCGTGTGTTCTGGTTGTCTCAGCGCTGTTTTGACCTGAAACCTGGCCCAATCACGCACCCTCTCTCAGCTGCAAGCGCACGTTACGTTGACCGTATTTCTGGCATAAATTGCCTCCTGATCCCACCGGACTTTTGAACAGGTGAGCTTGGTTCTGCAAAGGTTGTTTTCGTGCACTCTTTTTCTGCGTCACAACTACAAACTCTTTGCTTTGTCCACGTGCAGATCAGAAGCTGCTTTGTTGAGGTCTGTTTGTTGTGAGTCCTTTCTGAGCGCAGCGCAGGATGCCGCGCGTCACACTGCAGGCTTCTGCCTGGGACAACACAATAAATGAGTTGTTGTGAAAAATAAATGCAGCAACATCACAATCAATTGTCCCGTGGTTTGCATTCCTGTGTTCCTTGGATCTGCACGCCCTCGCAACCCATGCAGCCATGGTAATATGTTGCTCGACAGTATCTGGGCTTAAATCAATATTATTTTATAAAAGCCTCACAGCAGGTATTACTTCCTTCCATTAAGTGACAACACAGGAAAGCAGATCTGACAGGTGATCGAGGAGAGTTGCTTCTGATTTCAACCGTCTTCGTCAGATCCGAATCCATAACATGGAAAGTGTCAATAATTCCAATCAATTTGGAATTGCGTGATCAATTCCCAGGTGGCTGCAGCATGTAGTGAGTGTGGTGGGTGATACGAGTGAAGCAAAGTCATGGAGAAGTAGCATGCAGAAGACACGGTTATGAGTGACAGGTTGTGGCGACTGTTGGCCACACCATGGCCCCTCACACACGCCGTCCGCCTTTTGGCTCGTGTGTGTGTGTGTGTGTGTGTGTGTGTGTGTGTGTGTGTGTGTGTGTGTGCCAGTGTTGGGTTGGGTAGTATCTCCCTTGTTTGAGAAACCCAAAAGCTGTTGCGAATGACCTTCACTCAAACAGCCATTCTCCTGAAAGTGAGAATTCGTGTGAAGAATTCCAAGGCTGTCTGTGCCATTTTTGATTGAATTGACAACACAGTCCCAAAGCGTCGAGTATTTTCGCGCTGACCATAGAGTTTGATCAGAGGGAGGGACCCCTGAAAAGGAGGTTTGGTACCTGAGGAGAGCGTTGAAGAGGCTCGGTTCAGATGTCTCGGGTCAGAAGTGGCAGTCTTGGCCCGCAGAAAGACTTGCTGCTTGGACACCAGGGAGGCACGAGTAACATCTCTTTTGGTGAACGTGAGGACGGTTCGGCGCGTGTCTGCACTGTCAAGTGTTCTTGTTTCTCGAGTTGTCTCAACCGCGAGTGTCATAAAAGGAGTTCAGTCAACGCAGCAGCATAGTACTCGTGCATTGTGAGGGCTATATTTAGTCTAATGACATAATGCGGAGAATCAATCGCATTACACTGAACTTGGTATCGAGTCAGCAAATGAAATCCAAGCGGTAAACTCCCTGGATGTGTGCAAACGACGATGTTTGATGTGTGGGGGGAAGCACACACAGAGTCATCGACTGGATGTGTGCAAATATTTTACTTACATATTGCATGTCCTATTTCTTTCTTTTCATCTTCTGCTTCTCGTCCTGATAGTTTTGCATTGAATTGCGCAAACATCGTGAGGTACAACTGAAACAGTCACTGTTTGTGCTCTTGCGTGCGGGTGTAGTGTGTGTGTGTGTGTGTGTGTGTGTGTGTGTGTGTGTGTGTGTGTGTTTGTGTGGTGCACCCTTGAGTGCAGCTCGTTGAAGCACTCGTACGAGCGTGTGAGCTTGCGGTTTTATTCCTGGAAAAAAAGAATCCTTTCACGGTGGGATGTCTGGAGACTGACTGCTGGGAACTTGATTTTCTCTTGCACGTGACAACCTGCAGTCTCTTAAGTCGTCATCAGATCTCAAAATTTGCTCATTTTGTGACGACTCTGGTTCGTCTGACAAATGAGCAAAAGCCACACAGGACTCAGACGTCGTTTGCAGCAAATGCTGGAGACTGACTTTCGGTGCTCTTCAATTGGCATCAAGGGCAGCACGACGAAGACGTCTACGTCTGGGATTAGTCCCAGTGCGTTGGAAGGTTCCGCCAATGTCACAGCTGATTTACTTGTCTGGTTGAAGCCAGGACGACCGTCCAGACCATCTCTTTTTGCGACTTTCACCAGGTTGTCTTGGTAATTCCAGGATGCGCAAGTTCTCTTTTGTTTGCAGACCACCACCATTACGTTAGTTTATGTGTGACCGCTTTTCCATTATTGAACAGCCCCGGATTCTGCTTTGTAATCTGCTGCTGTCGCAGGCTCCACTGGGACCCTGTTGGCACCACTTATCCAAACCTCGACTTACAAAGGCCCTAATTTGCAAGATTTTTATTGCAGTTGTGGGAGGAAGAATGTTTCTTTTGATTTGTACTCTGGGATTTTAGTGGAGTTGTTTATAGGCGCGAAAACCACGCAGTGTAAGCCTCGTATCGGGACAACCAACACCATTTGGAAAGTGCGCATTTTGGGTCAGGTGCCCCACAAAACCAGACGAAAAAGGACAAAAAATCTCGGTTGTTTCCATTCCCGCAGCCGTCTTGTCAAATGCATTGCGGAACCGCAGTCGACGTTGAGACATCAATCTGTGAATTTGTTTCATAATGGAAGCTGCTGCGGGGAAAACTAAGTGACCTGTTTTCCACCAATCATGCTCATTTGTATGCGCTTTCATGCGCTCAACAAGAAACAAGGTTTGCCGAAAGTGGCTGAAGTGCAAGAATTATTCTCGGGAACTAATTCTGGGGAGACGGAGCAATCTTTTAACGGAAGCAGAACTCGTACAGTCTTTCTGGGAAAGAAAACTGCGTGTTGAGGCAATGTGAATTGCAGACTGCGTCATTGCAATCTGACGCCGATTGTGGTCCATGCTCGTTGAAATAATCCCAAGATATGTATCTGACAGAAAGCAACAGGAAGCCAGAGAGAGTTATTGCCTTTGGTGATGGAGAAGAGAGCACGTCCCAGATTGGTGCATGCTGAAACACCGTCGTGGAATTTGCCTTAACACAACGCGATATCCTTTGACCAGAGCAGACAGACTGAAGAAGACCACTTCGTGGCTCGAAGTGCAGCAATGCCACACACGAAGGAACATCGTTGGTGGTTTCCACGACACACCTTACCTTTGTACAACGTTTAATGAATTGTTCCCACGTGTTTTGCAGGTGAGGAGGGCTCTTCGAGCGTGGCGGGAGTGGTCACTGACGACGGGCTGTTCGAAGGGAAAATCTCGACGCAGGACGGAGAACAGTACGTCATCGCCCGCTCCAAACACTACTTCCCCGCCGCTGAACAGCCAGAAGAGCCACCGAGAGACTTCCATTCTGTGATATACCGCCATTCCGACGTGCACATCCCCTCGCTGGGAGATTCCCAGTGCAAAAGCGATGAGATACACACCAGGATCAGGACCAAACAGAAGGAACACGGGAGGAAGCACCAGCATGCGCAGGCGAAGCGTGCCGAGTCCCCAGCCAAGTATTTCCACACAAGACTGAAGGAGCAGGGGCCTCACGTAGAGTCTGGCGAGGAGAGTCATATACGTGGTCCAGAAGATAGCAACTTTGATTGGAATGCTTTTGAACACAGCAGAATGCATGAGACTCAACATTATGTCAAATTAGATAATTCTGAAGACCTAGAAGATAAATCGCGCGTGCGTGGACATTTACCAAGCTCCGTACATAGAAACGGTGTGACAGATAAAATGAATCAAGTGCGTGAGCCTGGCAGCAACACTGAACACCAGCATTCAAGAAATGCTCAAGCTCATCACGAAACCAATCGTGGCCACCACCGACACCAACCTCATCACTCAGGTGACACCGCAGAGTCCAGTCCCAACCATCACTCAGTGAGACTTAAGCAGGACAAAGCCCTCGACGTCAGTGCCAGCGTGGACGACTTGAAAGAAGTGGATGTTGCTGAACTTTCTGCACAAGTCAAAAGCCAGGATTCAGATTCTGTTCGCAAGATGAACCAGTTCACAGCATCTGACAAAAGTTCTGGTGTGTCTACCCATAAAGATAGGACTCCAGACATCCCACTGACTGACAACAAGCACCCCAGCAACAGTAGCCAGGATATGCGAACTGGCAAAGATAGCTCAGTTCCACACCACCAGCACAGCAGACAGAAACGAGCTATGATCGACCCTTCAAAGATCACCTGCACTTTGTACCTCCAGGCCGACCATCTGTTTTTCCAGAAGTTCCACAGTAGCGAAGAGACTGTGATAGAACAGTTGACTCAGCACGTTCAGGGCGTCAATGAAATCTACAAAGCCATAGGTGAGAGAGAATATTTTCTATATTGTGCTTCTGTGCTTCAGTCTCGAGATCACCAGCAGCCTTTCCTTCTTGCTGCTGGTGTCGCTGTGGAGTCACAGAGGAGACGGGTCGTCAACCTTCGTAATTCAAGCCGAGCTCGCGTTGAGATATCTTTGGCGCGTTTTGCATTTCCAACTTGTGCCCAGATATAATTTCTAAGACTCGGAACTTTATATGGCTTTGTCCAGAAAATTTACGTTATTTTATCCTTGTTCGTCCTGAAACTATGGGTACGAAGCCGACACAACAACGAACTTGAAAGTCTCAACATGTGCAACGAGAAACAGGATTTGTTTGCTTCTGTACAAGGTTTCTTGGGAAGGACATCGGCTTTGGTCCTTTGTCAGAACAATTCACAGCGACACCCGCAAAATGCTCAACATTGTAAACAGGTCTACACTGCATCTGGCTGCATAGAGTTGTTTTTTTCCCTCCCTGATATGACCAGCATCGGGGGCAACAAAAACACCAGTATGATGCACTGCCCTCGGAAGAAAGCGGATATTTCTATTCGCATCCAGATGCACGTCAGATCCATCAGCCTGAGTGCTGTTTGGTGAGCTGCAGCTGCTGGTTATGGCGACGACCGGACTGCGCAAGAGGACGGACGTCACGCCAACAGCCTCGTGCGAGAAAACCGACATGACGAGATTCGTGACATTTTGTGGCAAGATGAGAATTTTTGTTTTGCGTCGCACTTGGTCGCACGACGTTCACCTTGTTGCTCTGGCCACAATAGGTCAACCGTAGGATGAGGCCAGCCGAGGCGACGTTGAAACGTTTGTGGAGTTCGACGCAGGGTCAGGTGCCCCCGGTCAGAAAGCAACTCGTGCTTGACTGCAATCCTCAGGTGGGGGTACTGGTGCGTCTTGTGCACGGAACTTTGCAGTTAGATAGCAGAGGAAAAGCTTTCAAAAAGAAACTTTTCTCGAAACCTGACTCAAGTGTCGTTGTCCTCGGGACAGTGTGAAGAGATTGGATGTCTCCAAACCACATTGATTGTCAAAACGAGTTCCCACTTGTGGGCCTTGCCATGGCAACAACGTTTGCTTGATACCAAGACCTTGGTGTCGCCTGCATAGTTTGAACGAAATTTCAATCTTCATGCCAACTTGTCTTCAAGCTATTTTCTACACAAGGCCACGAAAAATAATTGAGAGTCCAACAAGTTTCTTTGCTGCTGACGTAGATACTCTTGCAGCACCTGTCAAATTAAAAGGTCTATCAAGGCCTGCAGGCCCCGTGCCGAGACTCCCGTATGCCGGCGCATGTAACAGAGACATCAATCACCGGGGCAGGAGCGTTTTTGCTGCGGACAGCAGTCGCAGCCACAGGTCACGGGATCCATCACACGGTGCGCACCGCGTCCTCCGCGTGTTCGGTAATCAGCCGGGCACGCAGATTACAGGAGCGCGCGGGCGGGTTCGAACGTCAATCTGCCATATATATTTCGCTGAGGGCGGAATGTGCTGAAGCCAGGGTCAGAGTGGCGTGTTGCCGTGCAGCTCTCGATGTGAATGAAATGTGTGTGCAGTGTGACGGGAGTGTGGACTCTGGTGTCCACATCTGAGCGAGAGGAAGCTGTGTACGAGGATCGACTTTTATCAGCTCTGTTTGTCAATCCAAGCTAACAACCAGTGTTTGTTGCAATGTACAACCAGGAATCTCTTGGAAGTTGTGCAGGGATATTGTGCACAAGAAGCACTTGGAACTGAGCTCCGGGATTCTGAAGCTGAGGTGCTCCCTTGTCTGGTGGAACAAACAAAAATGCCCCGAGCCCGTGCACAGGAGACCGAAGGGCCTTTGTACTGAGAACCTTGTTTTGACACAGAGCCTGTCTGGTCTGACACGTTCGTGCACTTACGTGAAATCGATATGAAAATCCCTGAACCTCTCCATGTAATTTTCACATTGCATGAGGAGGTTGTGTCCTCACGAGACGCATGCATGTGCAACAGAGGAGGGTCTTCAACCCAAAGAGACGTGGACTGCGTTGGAATGTGTATTCGCACTTGAGTGTGTCAGGGGAAGGGGGCATCTGACTTGGCCACACTTTTGATCTGCGAGCAATCCAAGGGGTGATCCATGAATCATACAAAGGGGAATCTCTGCGGTGCACCTGGGCTGCTTGGCCAAACATTTTCGAAAATGCTCGTGGTTCCTGAAAGACACAAGTCGGGTCTGAGACTCGGTAAATTTTGTTAGGCTGCTTCAGGCTGATATGGCCATTTTACCGACTGACTCGGATGAGTCAAGACTCGATTCCAGGACGTCGTGGAGCTATGGAGACCATCCATAGAGATTCAGTCGCAGCGCGTGACGGAGGGACATCAGTGACAGGTTGCTGTGGAGCTGTGAGTTACTCAACGCAAGCGTCTTTATGTGCAGAGTCTCCGTTGCAGGTTCACTGCCACGGCCCTCCAACCGGAATGCAGTGGACTGGATAAATACTCGCACTCCATGGTCGTGCAAACAGATCTCACACACGAGCAGGGTCTCACTCAGGGAAGGTTGAGAAGAACCTTCCCAACCCTTCAGATTCAAAGATTTTGCTCTGCGTCGTTTTGGAAAGCAACACGTGCATTGGTATGACGTATGGATTCTGTCTTTCGGCCCCTTCGTGGGGTGGGTTGGGGCCCTGGCGTAAAAGGTGTTCAATACCCACCTGGTCCCTTCAGATCACCGGCGTTGCAAGGTCTACAACCGCGTGCGTGGGAGAAGTGGGAGAAAGACTTTTCCTGTAGTCTCAGAAAGTTTCTGGTTTCGTGTGGCTTTATTTTCCACACCCAAACAGATTTATCACTTTCCAAGCTTCTAATTGATTGTCACAACAATTTTCTCTCCAATCCGTTCGAATTAAAACGTCTGGCTGATTCTGTCGGGCTTCTCGTGTTTTGTACGAAGTTTTATTTGGTGTTTCGCAGACCGAACACAAACGGATGATCCCCTTGGTGTACTCGCGTTGCAGCTTTCTGTCTTCGTCCAAGTTTCCTTGCCACGATGATTGGCAGGAAAACAGCACGGCATTGCGCTAGAACACTTCGTTGTCATGGCAGCTGCTGTTTAATGAAGAACGACAAAGGTTGTAAGGCAGAATAACAGTGGGGAAAACAACAATAAATATGAACAAGAACACAGAGCAGCAACACAGACGCGTCGCAAAGAGCGCTGTTGCCACGCATGGACACTCAGTGATTGCACCCAGTCTCAGAAACCACGACGCCTGATGATCCCTGAGTATTCACAAGGGGGAAAATGGCTATTGAGAATTTTTGTGGCAAGATAACCTGATAACCGCTGAAAATTTCTTGGTGGCCATCACCCCTGACAACCACTGAGTATCCAGTTGCAGGCTCGCTCTGAAGGACGTCCTTGAAGGAAAACGACGGAAAGCAAAGTTTTCGTTTCATTGATGTTGTGCTTGAGAGTTTGAATGTTTGGAGTGCCTCGCTCCAGCTGCTTGGTGTCGCACCAGCTGTGATGTTACGCACTGCTCAGCCTCCTTAGAAAAGCGAAACAACAACTGATTCATTCAAAACAACGTTTGTCGACACGAAGCTCGAGGACATCAGGTGTCGAGGAGCCGGATCAATCAGATCCAGATCACTCCGTTCCCAGAAGAAAAGTTCGGGACGTGACATCCGGTTTCCAGCGTTGTTCGTCACGTGGCGGATGACGTTGTTCTCAGTCATCTCCAGATCTCGCTGTGCCAGTCAAGGAGTTTGACCACCCTCTGGGTTTCCGGAAGACCAGAACATTTGCCTGTACTCGTATCGTGACAGTCCTTTTTTTCTGGTTTGGCTGAGCAAAATTTGTGTTTGTGTTTTGCTTTACGGGAACAAGGAATTTCCGAAATTGTGACAGGGAATGGTCGATTAATTTCGGAAATCCCAAACTTAAATTTGGATGAATTGCAATGGGTGTTCAGGCTGAATCACTTGTTGTGTTCCTGTCATCAGCTGCAGAGGAACTCGGCAGGAGAGAAGCGTGTCTGGGACCAATACATTTCCATCGACGCGACAATGCGTCTGATGCACATTGCAGTCCTTGATTCGTTCAGCAGGATAAACAACAGAGAAGCTTTTGGTGGGGATTCCGTCAGGTGGACACATGTCATCAGCAACATGTGAAAAGTCAAAATTCCATGAGGAAATTCCAGTGAGTTGGTAGAGTGTGCGGCTGTCTTTGCTAGAAAATGAGATCGTCTTGACACTTTCTGTGGCAATCGCATTCCATCTGCAACCGTATCACCACCTCACCGTTTGGTGTCGCACGATCCAGGAACCCGGCTGTGAACTCTAACGGAAAGAAGGTGATCCTGCAGAGCTTTTATTTTTCAAAGCGAGTCATGCGAAAGGGAAGCGCTGCGATGAGATACGAAGCTGCGAGTTTGACGGATGAGTCGATTCCGTGCGGCGGTGTGCGGCTCAATGCGGAGCGATCATTCAGCGCTTTCCGTCCGGGAAATGCACATTGCATCAATTACACGTGAACATCAGGATGCAGCTCTCAGTCATCCAGTCAGTCCAAATCACGCAGATACGTACAAGCGGTGAGGTTGATTACACGATCGCAGTCAACGCAAAACGAGGTTCGGCCGTTGTGCTTTCGCCGTTTTCCTCTCCTTTGGACGGGTGCTGCACGAGGCTGTGAGCACCAAAAGGCATCAGTCCCAAAAGGAGTGTGGTGGTTTGCCGAAGACTTTGAGCCAAGAATAGCGTTTCTTTTTCCCGTGTGCAACATTCTTACGAAGGCTGGTGTGTGTGATGAATGTCTTTTGGAAATGATTCTGTGGACTGTGTTTGATTTCTGGTTTCGTCTTTGGAAGCTGGAAATTGCAGAAGTTGCTATTTTTGGCGTTGTCACTGAGATTGCGTTCCGAAATTGGTGTGAATTCCCAGGATGGATATCAAGGAATCCTACATCAGCGGCGTCCTATCAAACAGTCGCTTCTCCATCACGCGATTCCCAGGGATCTGTGCGCGCGTCCTGTGACACTGCGGCGCCGAGGCTCGAAACCGACCCCAGCAGAACTTCGAGGCGCGGATCAACCTCCGTGACCATGTCGCGTTGCGCGCCAAGTTTCTTCAGTGTTCTTCTGAACCCATCTTGCTGACATGTTTGATCTACAAACCAGGAACCGCCCCACGCAGACGCATTTCAAGCGGGTTGAGCACAGAAAATTCTTTTTGTTATGAGGGTGCTTTCCCTCCTCGTCAGAACCTGGATCCACTATGTCCAGGGACAATCCATCATCACCGTCTCTCGCTTGTGATGCGTGTAAATTAATTTGTCCGTTGTCTGCGGAGGAATTCATCACGGTCCGATGTGACGTGGACTCTGTAGGCTCCGCGGGATGATACACGGTGTGTTGTGGATCCCGGGGACGGAGGTGTACACGTGACGTCGCTTCCACCTGTTCAGCCACTTCGAATCTGGTGCTTCTGCCTGAAGCTTTTGAGACATACCGGGTGAACCAGTGTTGTGTTTTCTTCTTGCAGATTTTGACGGTGACGCCATAGACGACAACATCAACTTTGTCATCAAGCGAATCAAGGTGCACACGCAGCCAAGCAGTCCAGGATACAAGTTTCCGGGTCTGTAGTTCACTTTCATCTCCAGTGACGACTTGTCAGTTTGAAAGAGACTTCTATCACGACAGAGTTGGCAAAAGAATGCGTCTGTCGCACGAAAAGCAACTTGAACCGTTCAGAAGATCGTGTACAAATTAAGACGCCAACCGGGAGCACGACGAAGAACGCTCACACAAAGATGACTGGCAGACGACTGCCGACAGCAACACTGTGTACAGTTGTTTGGTTTCTGCCTGTTGACAGCCGAACGCAGAGAAGACCCACAAATCACATTTGGAAATGAAAGGAAAACAAGAAATCACCTTGGCGGACCAACATTTCTCTGTCCAACCCCCAATCGAGGTTCTCGTTCACTGTTTGCTCCAGCAGCTCCAAGATCGGGGGGGGGGGGACCTCGGGAGCAGCCCTGCATCTGACAGTCGGAAGCTCAACTCAGAGAGCAAAATGAGGGTGGGGGGTTCTGGGGTCCAAAATCAAGAACAGTTTCCTTCGGCGTTCAAGTTCGGTTTTCAGGCCAGGGGCGCCCTGTGATTCACAGGAGGTTGATTTTCTCTTTGGATCTGAAATAATAAAAAAATCGTTCGTCTTTGTGTCAGGCTCCTGTGCTGCGGGGAAACAAAACCTGCATGGTTCACCTGAACGTCAGCGCATGATTCGACATCAAAAGGCGCATTTTATGTCAGAAAACACACGAAGGAAGCCTTTTCGCTTTGAGCCCAGTTTCAATACCAACTGCCCGTTCAAGGTGCACCGAATTGCCTCGCTGCCTCCCCAGCTGGTGTCATGATCTTTCAGGTGCATCATCAACATTCCTCCCCGTTTTGTGGTTTGGCGGGCAACATTTCCAGAACAACTCACTTGAACTGATTTCAGATGTTTCAATAGTGGATTTTGCACAGGTGGTTCGTCTTTGAGAACAGTTACTGAAACCAGAAATGTGGTCTCTTTTTAGAACACATTCGTGATTTCCGGTTTGTGATTGTAACACGTTTTGTTTTTTTTTGTTCTGCGTTGTTGTTCCATTCCACGCTCGGCTTTTTCTTCTCACCATGCTTCACCCAATAACCCAATATGAGGCAAATGCTTCAGGTTGAGCCTGACTTTCCTTGGAAAAACAGGAAACCTCAACTTTTTGGTCTCCTGTGTGTGTTCGCGGCAAGCTACGTTGTCCGTGCGCACTGTGTGACACGTGTTGTGTTTCCTGCAGGTAACTACGGGGTGGAGACCTACCTGGAGCTCTTTTCGGAGGACAACTTCGACGCCTTCTGCCTCGCCTACATGTTCACGTACCGCGACTTCGAGGGCGGCACGCTCGGCCTCGCCTGGACCGGAGACCTGCAGAACGCGGGCGGCGTCTGCGAGAAGAACGGGGTGAGGCTCTCAATTCTTGCTGCGCTGGCAGCGCCATCGGGCGCCGGCGCTGCTGTGAACGGGACAATTGTCAAAAGGTGCAAGTTTGTTTGGGATTCTGTGAGCCTTGTGTTGTGAACTATTGAGAATTGATCGGTCTTCACAGACAAATTTTGTGGGTTGGGGAGGCGGGCCCCGCGATTCCTTGAATCCGCCAGATGATGGTGCACAAATTATGGAAACACTGTTGATGAGACGATTGTTACACGCCCATGTTCATTGGAGTGCTTCCTCATCACAGTTTATCACCAGTTCGACCACACACGAAGGTGAACTCAACAGCGCTGAGGAGATCTCCACCACTTTTTTGAGAGAGGGAACTTCTGTTCATCTGATGTCTCCAAAACATGTCAGAAAAGACCACTGTCCAGTCCGCGGGGTTAGTTTTGCTTGAACATCAGCGCTGACGTCCTGTGTTCGTCTTGTTCGCAGCAATTCCGCGGGAGCCTGAAGAGCCTCAACTCGGGCATCGTGACGATCCTCAACTACGGCAAGGACGTGCCGCCCACCGTGTCGCACGTGACCATGGCGCACGAGATCGGCCACAACATGGGGTCCCAGGTCAGCGCCGCACACACACACATACACACACACACACACACACACACACACACACACACACACACACACACACACGCCCCCCGCGCGCGCTATCCTTCACCCACATTGTGTTCCTCAAAATGTGTTCCATGCAAGGGCATCTTGAGTCACAAAGATTTCGACCAGTTCTCGGTTTATTCAGGAATGGAGAACAAGGGCATCTGTCATGTTGAGAAATCATTCACTCCCAGCTGAAGGAAAGAACAGCCTCAGTGCTGCAGAAAGAATGCACCGACGAGACATTGCACTGTCAGTGTTTGCAGTGATCCTTCCCTGAAAGCGGAGGAAGATTAAAAAGACAGGTTCCAATTTGTAGAAGCAAAAAACAAACGAAAGGCAAACAAAAGGTTCTTGTGAAAATGTCACTTTCATCAAGAAAATGGAAAACGTAAATTTTCTTTGATAACGTCTTCATTCTCCTTTGTCTTGTTTCTTGACTTGGCGAATTTTTGCAGTCGCCGCAACGGAGTGTTGTTCTGCAGATTGGGTGCGGAGCCATCTTTGAAGGGGGAGGATTGTGTTGCGGTTGGTGGGGTGACCTCCACTCGCATTTTTCTTCATTTTTCGGCCATTTGTGAAGCTTGTCCTTCAGCGAGTTCAGAACCAGAATTTGAGGCGACAACATCCCTTTCAAGGAAAGTTTGTGCAGAATGACTGGTTCGAAGAGGGTGGGGGCTGTTCATGCGCTGCGCTTTGCTTGTTCTTCAATTGCCTTTATTTGTGACTTTCTGTCGAATCCGCGTCCTGCTTCGATGCCAACAGAACAATCATGCAGAAACCACGTTCTTGGAAGGTGATGCGTACTTTGTTCCTGAAATGTCAGACCCAGAATGAATTGCACGGAAATTGAAACCAAATGGAAAGCGATGCGAAATTTCAATGCAGCTTTGAAAAAGACAAAGACGCCTTGCAACCGGAAGTGTCTCGTTTGTATCTGGTTGGAAAGGAGTCTTGGAGCTGGTGACTCACTGAATGAAGAATCTTACCTGAACGCGATGGCGTTTCTTTTTCGAGGATGGAACCGCGGACACCATAATTCATTCACGTCGTAACCTGTGTTGAGCCACTTCACTGGTCCTGCAGCGACTTTTTGCTCACTAGCTTGTGCGGAGATTGGTTAACTTTGTGGTGCTCAGACCTGCTCACGACCACGGGCCCGCCGTCCGTCGTGTCGTGCCGTTAGCAATTCGTGGGTCATCAGGTTCCCCCGGGGAACCGTCCTGCGTCCCATTTCCTCAGGCTGTTGCTCTCGTGGCTCCTCTTTGGCAGACAGTTTTCAGCAGGTGGAAGACTTGCGCGATTGCATTCACTTCGTTCTTGCGTCATCGCAGAGTCCAGCTTCTTTTTTCGTTCAAGTGTGTGGATGGAATCTTGTCTTGACAAAAAAAATGTCTGCACCTCGATGTCTTCGGGTCAGCTGCAGTCAGAAGTAGTTTTCGATCAGAATTCGGTGTTTGTTTCAACAACTCGAAAGGGACAACACAACACAAAAAATGTATTCAAAGTCAAGAGGTTGAGGCTTACTCTGAGGACCCGACTGACTCCAAACCCCGTCAGAAGCACGAGATTCGTCAGGCGGGACTGGTCTAACCTGATCAATCAAGTGGAAAAGTTATTTCTGAACTCCCCAGTGTGTGGAACATTGATTCATTTATTTCTGTTGCCCGTGTTTTTGTGAGGCAAGAATTGTGTTCCACAACAAAGTTCCTTGTGTCGAGTCGCCAGATATATTGTGACCAGCCGCGTCTCACGATATGTGGGTGAACGAAGTTACCCCCCCCCCCAGAAATTTCAAAACTTTTGGGACTGGAGGATCCACTCCCAAAAATAAATAGTGAAGTAAAACGAGACCCAAAATTAAATTTGTGGTTCAATGTAGACCCCATGTTTGGCATTTGTGACAGGATTCCATTTTGCAAAAACTCCGAAATCATTGAAAATACTCGGGCAGCACCGGGATCGCGCGTTCTACATCCAGGGTTCCCACCGCACCTGGAAAACCTGGAAAAACAGGGGGTTGGGGGACAAAAACCTAGAAAAATATTGGAAAACCTGGAAAAAAAATTGACCTCACCTTAAAAAGGCCCAAGAGCCTCAACAGAAAAAGCATCCGGAAAAAAATCCAGCTCAGGCAAGAGGTCAATTGTTCTGTATAATTTTGAAACAAAGCCTTCCCAAAATAAGTGATTATTCAAAATTTATACTGTAAGTAAAAACATCAATTTGTAGATTCCTTTGAAAAAAATGTATATTTTTTGCTAAAAGTTTGCCCCAAAATCAGACAGTAAAAGAAGGGGTGTGTCTTATACATGAGTATGTTTAGATTTTATAGAGACAAAGGGAGAAATGACAATTTAGTGAAGTGAAAAAAAGACTCTTCTTTTTTCATTGGTTCTGAAGGAGAAGTCTATCTGATACCCTGAAAGAGGATACAAATCAAAGACTAACAAAGGTAAAATAGAAAGAATTATCAGAGATAATGATGATAAATTTCTAAATTTTAGGGATTTTGAGTCAAGTTGATAGATTTTAAAACTAAACTAGGAAAGCTAAACTTGGGGGGTGTCTTATACATGAGTATGTTGAAAACATGCAGTTTGGTCAATGAAAACTTAGGGTGCATCTTATACACGAGTGCATCTTATACACGAGACAGTACGGTACTCCTTTTTTGCTTTATTTGTCTTGGAAAAAGAGTACACAAAGCCAACTAAAAAAGACCAAAAAATACCTGGACAAAAATTGGAATTTTGTTGGTCAACCGCAGTGGGAAACCTGACATCTCTGACCTCTTGTTCTTGTATTTTCGCACATGATGACAGCTGAAAACACGCGAGCACGTCCAGCACGCAGCTTTAATTTGGTCCCCTATTTCCGTGGAGTGTCGTGTTTTATTGCGTTGACATCTTGCCCAGCATTCCATCATTAAATGTCAATTGCAAACGACGAATATTCCCCACGGTGGTGACCTGTTAACCCAACAAATGACCCGATTTCGGGCATGCACCGACTGAATGACAACCAAGAATTGAGCGTGAATTTGGAAAACAGAGAAGGTTGGTGCTGCAAACGTTTGATTTGCGTCTGTTGCTCGAACTGACGAACATCAAACAGGTCTGAGGGATGTCGGACGACCAATTTGTTTCTTTCCGTAAGATTGGTTCTTGATGTCTGGAACAAACGCAGGGGCTGGCGCGGTGAGGTGTGACCTGCAGCGGCCTGAGACTCGTCTTCTCTTTGTGCGCTGCCTCGTTGCGTCCTTATTTATGGAGACAGATGGGTCGTGGGATGCGCGCCTGCCACATTCATCCCGGACACAGACGTGCGAGCAGAAGTCAGCAGGTCCGCCGGTCCGCTGCAGGAGCCAAGGTCTCGTGGTGGCAGATGACAGGATGTCAGCGGACTGACTTCCTGCCATTCGGATGGTGCTTGCGAGATGCGCTCGAATGCGCACTGCAAACGTGCTGTGCACATCGACCAAGCTCCCTTGCTACTGGCTGTACGTGTACAGTGCAGATGAAAAACATCCGCTGTGCTGTTCATTGTCCCAACAAGTGACAGTTCTCACAGGAGGAAAGCTTCTTTGTGGGTCGTTTGTGATCAGGTGACAAAGACGACAGAGGCCGGAGTCTCGAGGAATTCAGCAGCTGGGTCGCAAAAAAATTGAGCGCACGGCATGAATCTTACCAGACTTGAACTCAAAGCTGCATCTGCTCCAAGATTCTGAAACTGTACACAAAGCGCCATACACAAGAAATTCTTGATCGCAATAGATGAATGTTGAAACGTGCAAGAAACAACTGGAGAACTGGTTCTGCCCTCCACTTCTGGTCAACCGATGTCAAACGGAAGGCTCAGTGAACCGCAGATGCCCATTTCAATTTATTCCATTCTCGTATGATGTAATCTCCACCTTTTATTGTGGGTAGTTCCTGGTCTCCATCAATCATAAACGCCTCAAGAAAACGCCTGCAGCAGCGAGGGCCCCGAATCTGGGTTATTTATTCCCGGATGAATTCGGAGACAACTTCCATTGCGGGCTGCGGAATGCTTTATCGCTCGGTCATAAATGTCAAAGGAAATGGTCGTGTTTTGTCAGTTACACAAAAGAGAGACATACCAACTCCGCCGTTTTTCTTCGGGGCGTGAGGAGCAGACGGTGCAACGGCGACATGAATGACAATTTTCTCTTGGGCAAGAACTATCACCAGAAGGTTCACATTTCTCGTCCTCTCAAACCCGCAAATTTATCAGCCTTGACCTCCCAGGAACCTCACTCTCAATCAGGCTTGGACAGCAGACAGGAGTTCGCTTTTAGGAGCGACAAGACAGGCATTGGACAGGATTTCCCGAACCAAACCCCGTAAGCGGTGGATCTGTCACTCGTTGTTTCAGTCCCCGGAGAACTTCAGTTGTCTCGAATGCGTTTTGGGCAAACTCCCCCTCCCCCTAATTTTGTGGTGTTTCATTTTCTGTTGAAGTGGTGTTTTGTGGGAAGCCTGTCGCAATTTTGTCTTCCTTTCTCAGAAGAAAAGAGACAGAAACTCTTGTTTGTGGGTGCAAGACAACTCAAAAAGGGTGGTCAACCTTTGCTGCTAGCAGAGATGGTGTTTGTTTCACCGATCTCTTTGTTCAGAAGAGTGTCGTTTGATATGGCCTGCCAGCTGCCCCTGACCACACTCTAGACGCGATCAGAAGCTTCTGTGGCGAGATATTTCTCTTGTGGGGAGACCAATTTGGAGCCAGGGCATCTGGTCGAGTATTCCAGAGAACGCACTTCGTCCAGGCAACTGCTGATTGCATGGCTGTGACGATTACCAAGTAGTTGCATGGGCACTGTGATCAGAATCGACATCCGCTGCAAATCTTGTCAGTCCTTTCAACTCAAACAGTGATCAATGTTTGTGTTTTCGCACCAGATTTGCATTAGAATCTGGTTGTCTATTCCAAGCTGTTTCAGTTCTGTGTCAGACGATCCATTCACGTTTGTCTTGTTTCTTCTGAAGCTGTCTTTGTGCAAGGAAACGGGACAAAACGAGCCATTTTGTGCGTGCGAATTTGGTGCTTTGTTGCAGATTTTGTCCTCTTCTCAACAGTGTCAAGAAGACAACGTGGACAATTTCTTCTTTACAGCTAAAAGCCAATTTATCCTCAAAGTCAAAGGTTTCTAAGAGTCACATAGGAGGATTTCCCAGCTCCAAGTGGTCTCTCCTCTGTGAGAAAACGACTTTGAATATTTCATTGGACACCTTTCTCTGGAAAACTGCGCACTTTGCTGTGAAGCTTGCGACGTCTGGAAGAACTGTGAACAGCAACGTTTTTGAAGTCGCCATTCACTCCACCCAGCACATCTGAATGTGCGCTGGAGATCCAGGCACGAAGACAAACGGAACCAAGTCTGCAGATGACGACAGCGCTTTGACGTGCAACCAGACACCTGGTCTTCTTTTCTCTCAGGTGTGGAAAAGACCGAGATGGCACAGTTCCTCATTCTAAATTTCGACCAAACTGTTTTGCTCTCTGGACAGATTTGTGAGACCAACATGTACGACACAGATCCAGCATCCCGAAGAGATGAACGAACAAGCCCTTGGCCTGTGTGATTGTGTACCTTGATGCGCCTTCAGATTTGGTCAAGGAGGAATGCTCGTACAACCTGCGACAACCAGTTCCTGGTTTGTCATCACGTGTCCCATGCGTGCAAGCCGCACAACAGAAAAGGCTGCGTTTGACATTTGTGTGCAATCTCCTTTGGTGAAGGCATAAATTCTGAACAAATTGTTCAAGGAATCTCTGTCATCCATGTCCCATGACAAATAGTTTTGCACTTGGAAATTGCAAGGTTTTTCTGCAGGAGGAAAACCCCAGAAATTTTCATCATATTTTGGTCGCATCGATTGAGAAAATCTATCAATCTACATGCGGGAGAACATGTAGAGCGAGTTTTTATGGTGGTCGGAGCGGCCGTTTTGCGGTGGGGCTCTTCAATCAGGGCATTTATCTCTTCAAGAACTGCAGCTTGGTAATCCGAACAGCACCGCAATCAGCATTCTGCCTGATTGGCCGCCCCAATCAATTTCTATCTCTGGTATCTCGTTGGTGACTGAGAATTTTGAGCGTCTGCGTTTGGATTCCAGTTGCCTTGCATCTGCTGTGAAAGGAAGACAGCATCGTGTTGTCAAGTGCTCCAGATGGTTTTGTCATTGCAGGAGAACAGAGGCTTTCGTTTTTGCAGTCAAGTGACCAGTCTCCAGGCCCACTCCTTTAATCTTGGATCGTTATGCTGGTCTGTCCTCTCCAGGCCATGTGGTGACGTGTGGACGCTGCTTCCAACAGGACTCTGACCCACAAATCTCGTTTTCCCGTCAGACCCCTGCAACATATGCTTTTCTTGCGGGCAACGAGCCTGAAAAGCGAGAGACTAACTGATGAAGCTACTTCAGTGGATCGGGAAATGGAGTGGCTGCCACAAGAATCTACTCTGTTGGTCGCGGCTTTTGAATACCAATTGGAAAGCGAGTCCCTGGGTCTGTGAATAGACTCACGGCTTGCGTGGGTGTGGGGAATGTTTATTCAATTGCCACTCTCAGCGGTTCTCAGAAACAGATCGCCCTGCGCATTTAGAAGTTCCAATCATGTGACATCACTGGGCTCCAAGAATCACTACGACCGGAGGAGGAGGAGGATTCCTCTTGAAGGGGAGAGGTTCGTGCTCGTCGCTTTGCGATGCCCCCAATAGGTGCACCATGCATGGCAGTTCTGACGTCCAGTGCTTTGGATCTTCTGCGGTGTCTCCTGAGGTAGCAGTCTGATTCCCATGCGGTCACCACAGATTCCTGTGAGGGGTGTCTCTTGCAGGAAATGCATGTTTTGACTGCCGCATGATGTGTGAAGCTTCTGCGAGAACACGTGTTTGTTTTTGTCTGCAGCACGACCCCGAGACGCACGAGTGTTCCCCTGGCGGAGAACTGGGCAACTACATCATGTTCGCCCGCGCCACGTCGGGTGACAAGCCGAACAACAACAAGTTCTCGCTGTGCAGCCAGGTCAGCATGGCGCTCGTCATGGAGGCCAAGGCGCGGCATACGGCCGGCTGCTTCGTCGGTAAGTCTCGTGTTCTTTGCCATTTCCACAAGTCCGGTTTGTGCCAAGGCTCCTGAGGCCCAGAACCTGCCCAAGTTTGCTGGTTCCGATGAGTGCAGATCAGTCACACGCCTGTGTTGCGGGTTCCAGTGAGTGCAGATCATTATCAGGAGTCAACACCCGTGTTTGGAGCCCCCAGGGTGCTGTGAAACAGTTTGTTGCGCAAGCAGATGGATTTACATAAATTTGTGGTCTGTAACCACCTGATTCTGAGCGCTCAGGTTCGCTTCCCACCCGCAGCGCCGACGTCGTCGATCTGCGGGAACGAGGTGGTGGAGCCCGGGGAGGAGTGCGACTGCGGCTGGGAGGACGAGTGTCGCGACCGCTGCTGCTTCCCGCAGACGTCAAGCGGCTCCGCCCTGCACCACCGCCCCTGCACCCGCACGCCCGGCGCCATCTGCAGGTGAGTGTGTGTGTGTGTGTGTGTGTGTGTGTGTGTGTGTGTGTGTGTGTGTGTGTGTGAGTGTGCGTGTGCGTCAGACCAGCTGAGTGAGTGTGTGTCAAATTCCGTCTCAAGCAGAACATCAGTTTTATTCAGCACTGTCCATTTGAATTTCACATCGTGTGTCTGTTTCAGCCCGAGTGAGGGACCGTGCTGCACGTCCAACTGTCAGCTGATCGGACCATACAGCAACAGAACTTGCCGCGAACCGTCTCCCTGCAAGGCGGCAGCCTACTGCAAATATCCTTTGCAATCCACACACCGTTTGACATTTTTTGTTCAAACCACATTTTTTTGCGGGAACAAATCACTGTGGTTTCACATGTCTCTTGGTGCTGTTCTCAAGTTACTTGGGCCCAAACACTGAGGCGCTTTTTCGCACAACCTGACGACGGATGAAACAGACACTCAACTGGACATGACTTTTCCTTGACCGCTGCGCACTGGTCGGAGCCCGATCTGTCCGATGTCGCGCCTCAGACCCGACAAGACTCCGTGCGACGACGGCTACGTCTGTTACCAGGGAGTGAGTCTGCCGGTCGTTTCCTCTCGTGTCAGACTGTGCCGTCTGGTTTGGCACAATCCAGAGGGATTTCTTCCGAGAGTTGTTGATTGACCACCCTCGAGTTTTCCGTAGATTTCGTTGCCACTCAGTTGCCAGTGTCTGACTGTCTTTCTGTCAATGGTGCTGTCTCAGCTTTTGTCACAAGCTTTTTCTGCTGCAGGAGTGCACGGGTTCCATCTGCATGGCGTACGAGTTGGAGTCGTGTCAGTGCGAGCCAGACACGCGCTCCAACTTCCAGCATCCAGACCTCTGCAAACTCTGCTGCAAGTTCCCCGGCGAGGGAAGCCCCTGCAGGTCAGGCCCGAAACTTTTGCGGAACCTCTTTTCCCAAGAAAACACATCTTTCCGATAGTTTTCTTTTTGAGGCAAAGAAGGGTACTTCTTATCAAAAGCTAACCAGTGCCCAAAATACTGATTGAAACCACCTGGTGACGCATTTACATTCTCCCTCATAACTTCACTGCAACTGTTGTTTTGTTGTTTCTTTCAGATCTTCGTACGAGTGGAACTTTCCTCCATTTGACGTTCCCGACCTGCAGGCCAAGCCCGGGTCGCCCTGCAATGATTACAAAGGTTACTGTGATGTCTTCCACAAGTGCAGAGAGGTGAGCAACGAATCTGAGTCCTGTTCATTCCCACGCTTGTTCCAGACTGTGACAATTCAGGCCTTTCAGAAACGTCTGGATTCCAGTTGTCGTTTTGTTGTCGTTTTCACAAAGTACCGGGTGCGTTTGCATCAGCGTGAAGACGAGAGAACAGAGAACGTTTTTCAACAAGAACGCCTTTCACAAAGAAAAGTCCAGCGTCACACAAGAACGTCTGGCAGGAAAGTTATTGTTGCCGCTGATGTTCCTCCGTGCGTCTCGCTTGAACAGTGCCGTCCCCGTTGCAGGTGGACCCTTCAGGGCCGCTTGCCAACCTGAAGCGGTTCTTCAGTGGCGAGGGCATGGCCTCGTTCAGGGAGTGGCTGGCCACCTACTGGTACGTGGTGCTCGCTGCTGGACTTCTGCTCCTCATCCTCCTGGTCAGTTGCATTTTGTCATTTTTCGCTCAAACGTTTTGTTTGTTCTGCAAGACAAGTTGTTTTTTTCACTCGAACAAAATCTGTATCTTGATATTGAACGATTTTCTACACGTGAACACAGAATGAAATGTTTGAAAAACAACTGATAGTGATGTTTCTGCACCTGTGCGCAGGCTTTGGTGATTCGGCTGTGCGCGCCTCGCAAAGCGAAGGTTCCTGTGACGCCCATCAAGACGCACGACCAGATCACGCCCGTGGCGCATGCGCCGCCGCTGCCCATCACCCTCTACCCTGCTGCTGCGACGTCCGCAACAACAGCAACAACCAATTCACTGTCCGGCAGTACCAAGCCACTACTGCAACATCATGACAGCAACAGCACCACGCAGTGCAAACACTCCCCGGCGTCGTGCGTTGTTGCCCCAACAACGCCACCCATCGTGAGGCCGTCGACACCACTGCTGCCGTCACCAACAATCACCAAGAAATTGCCATTTCTGAGGCGTCCCGCCCCTTCACCGCCCAGTGCCAACCGTAAGCTACTCATCTCCGGAACCACCACTCACTACCCCGCTGCCACAGGTGGGGGCAAAAAACTGACCCAGTCCGAGGGCTGGGTATGATACGGGAAGGGGGCAGACCTGTCTGCCCCGGGTACAAATGTTTACTTGCTTATACACTGCATGTGGTTTTTGATATGAGATATAAATTTGTGTCAGATGATTCTCTTAATTTATATTGTGCGTGAGATGTGCATTGATCAGTCGGACGGAAAACCCACTTGAATGTGGGAGACAGAGACTGAAATTTTCTGTCGACTGAGATGCAGCGTGGTAGCTTTTAATACAGGTCCAAAGACGTGTCCTGGCTGACACGTGAAGATGAACTTATCAGGTTTGTGGATGGGTCCGTGCAGTGGCGCTTTTGATACTCCTGTTTACATCTCCACTGTACAGAACATATTCAGCCAAAACCTCACAACACGCAGCTGTGTTCTGAACTGCATGAAGAGATCCGCGTTGCGGAACCAAGTCTATTCACTGGCAAGAAATGGGCAAGATTTGACATTTCCCTTCACATTCCCTTTGACCAGACCTGACATGCATTCAAGCATTGTGACCTGTGATGTTTTGTTTGTAACAAAAGAAACCATCTTTGCCGTGTGCGTGGAACTTTGTCACAGTCTGTATTCTGCGTGTTTTGCGATGGGATGAGGAACAAGTGGCAACAATGACAGCAAAGTCCGAACTCGTTTGCCTCTCTCATTGGTTGGTCTCATCACCTGTAAACAAATTTGGTTTGTTCGTCTTCTGTTTTTTTCGTGACACTCGCAGACCGTTTGGCAACCGCGCCTCCGTCCGGAATCTGAGGTCAGTTCCAAAATGTTGAATGTTTTGTCAAAGGGGCTGGGGTGGGCTGGGGGGTCAGCTTGCCATGCATGGCACAAGGTTACAACAGCAAGACTGGTGGGTGGTGTCTTTTCTTCTCACAAATTTGACCCGCGTTGGTTGACATCCAGGGAATGCTCGTCAAGTGCGTGTTCAAAACAAGAGCCATTGCGCACGGCGTGTGTTCTCCTGTGGGTCTTGTTTCTTTTCCTTTGTTTCTGTGTCGGAGAGACTCCTCTGCAGATCAGCGAAGTCTCTTGACTCTGCCGGTTCAATATTGCAGTGTATCGTGAGAATCCACAGCAAAAAAATACGCTTTGTTCAGTGTTTTGTAAGGGCATTTTCTGCCAACATCAAGCCCATCCAGTGCACTTTGGATCAGGACGAAACTCTCACGTGTGGAGTTTGCGTTTGATGCGTGACAAAGGAATCAATTTTGTCTTAAGGAAGGTCTTCACGTTGGTTATGAATTCGCGGATCGAGCTTGTGTGAGACCGCACACCGCATTGGTCATCAATTACGTCACTCTCAATCCCACCGTCAAAAATTCATGTGGAAGGATCATCATCGTCATGTACTTTTCATGTTTTTTTGAAATCAATAAACATATTTTAATACCAACTTGGACGCTCGATTATTTCCTGACATCCGTGGAGCTGAAGGAGTCAGCACCTAAATTTCCACACTTCTGGGTGTCACTCTTTCCTTTGGTTGGTGCAGTCTCAGTGCAAGTCCGAATTTGAGAAGAAACCAGACACCATGTCGGCTTGAAATTTGACCAAAGCCTACACCAAGCGGGTGGGGGTTCTCACCGGCCTGAATTTGTCCAAGTCCAACTTTTGCTCCAGTTTTTCAGAGCCTGTTCCTTCTGCAGGGGGGATCTCACCCAATCTGAAATTTTCGCAGGGGGGAGGAGGGACTGTCCACAAATCCCACCTCGCGTGATAGCATGTCACAAGCCGATAGATCTTCACTTCGTCGTCGACGTGTGCAAACTCCCCTGCCGATTCAGCCTCCCTCAATAATTCAGATGCTTGTGAAATTTCTGTCTTGCACCTGCGATGACCCAAAGCAGTCTTGGATGTCCTGCAGTGAACGTCTGAACAAAACCGTTTGCGCACTTGAAGCAAGACGGTTGTGTTCCGCCCACCCGTCCCTTCACGAACACCTGGCGAGCAATTTCGTGAGCCTTGCATTGTGCACGAATCACTCACGAATGGCGATCGCGGGCGCTGAACGTTCGATGTTCTCGTTTCCGATGGTCACTAGCTTGTGTGGTAGCCGAAAGGATGATAGCACCTGGGTGAATACGGCACCGCCAGTGGGCGGTCTGTGAGCAAGAATCGAGCAGCCGGGAAAACATTTGCAGTTGAAAACTGGCAAAACGTACAGTATCCACCCGTGTATAAGACGCACCTTTTTGTCCCACAGTACAAGACGCACCTTTTTGTCCCACAAATGAGCTGTGTGGGGTGACATGAACCAGAAAACCACTCACCTAGTGATGTCCGGCCAAGTGGATGGAAAGTACTAGTCAGATGATCAAAATCCTCAAATTGGCATTCCACACTGGTACTCCAATGCTCAAATATTGGATCACTGCATCAATTACTTGTCTACTGAGAGGTTGTACTTGGAATTGATGAGAGTAGAAATGAATCAACTGCACAATTTGTTGTTTTAAGAAACACCAAGACTTGTGATCCACCAGATCTATTTTGAAAAAGAAAACCTCCAGGGGTCACGTGATCATGTGATACCCCTGTGGGGGGGCTGGAATGCAGGCCAAAGCCAGCAAAATAGTGATATTGTGCTATTATGTGTCTGTTTTCTATCTAATTATTATAAAAATATTCAGAATATTAAAAATTGTAGTTGAACCCCTCTGCCCCCTGGTGGGGGAGGAGTGTGGTGTGACACACCAGCTGTAAAAGTTAGAACCACCACTCACCAGATGGTGCAATTGGGTCAGTCTCTCCTGAGATACCAACCAGTGTGTTTGTGATATCACTACACTGTAGGGGTACATCTTGTCCTTGGGTGTGAGAACACTATTTGTTCAATGTGATTGAAACCCAGAAGAAAATCAAGGCAAAAGTTGGGGTACATCTTATGCATCGGAGCGACTTACGGTACACACAGGTGAATACGGTATCACAAACAGTCGCACTTGGTAAAAGTCTGCAAAGTTCTGATTTATTAATAAATACGTTTTTACACTTTCAATCCAAAGCAACAAAAATACCACGCAGCGAACAACAGGCGCTTCTCCAGACAACCGTCCGCACAAAATCGAGCCTCCAGCCCAACCAACCTGTGTGTGGATCCAAGGCACCGATCCCGAGCGTCCTGAAATTTGCTCGGTCTCGCTCCTGCCACTTGAATAATTGGGAGGGGGTGTGAGGTTCCACCTGCATCAAACTTTTTAAAATCCTCGCCCTGCACCAGATTTTCCCACGCCCAAACTTTTGGCTGAGCTGGGGGGGGCATCCAGGTATACCGGTACCCGGTTGGGGGAACCATGGAATCAATGGGAACTTTTGGCCGACAAAAAACAAAATGAAACCAGATATCTGATGTGAGAAATGTGCAAATGAAATGGCTGACAATGGATACAGAGCCCAATGTCGTGCACCAAACACAAAGCTGGCTCAGCTATTTGAAAACCCGAAAAAAACAGATGGTTTTTAGCGTGCCCAAAGTTACCTTTGAGCTGAGAATCACGCAAATTTCACCGCAGAAAACGTTGACGGCAATCAACATGAGAATGATGACTGCCAAACGCTCTCCTTTGTGTCAATAATCGTCGGAGTCACTTTGGGAAGTTGAGCCAAGAGAGTAGGGAGAGGACGGGTGGTGCGCTGGGCTGTAATATGGCGACGACGGCTCCGAGTACCCAGCGCTGTCGTCGTCATCCTGGTCGTTGGAATCGTAGTTGTCGTCAAATGCGTCGTCGTCCTCCTCATCCCTGTTCTCCTCATAGTCCCTGTTCGAGGGAAGAGGCATGACGGCCATGATGGAGTCTTCGATACGGATTGGGAAGCGAATGGACATTTTCTGCAGCGACTTGGTTTGGGTGTCGAAGCATTTGATGTTGTTCAGGCGGTGGAACTCCTGGTCCCGCTCGTCGAAGTCTCGCCTGCGGTCGTCGTCTTTGTACTCTCTCCCACCCACCAGGTAAATCTTGTCATTGCGGATGATCGCAGAGGACCTGGCGACATACAGTTCCACCTTGATGGCTGTCCACTGGTCCGCGCCCGTGTCGTAGTGCTCAGGGTTGGAGATGTGGGACGGGTGGCTGCGGTTGTCATAGTCGTGTCTGTAGAGCTGCACCCCTCCGAGCACGAAGATACCGTGCGCAGTGCTGGCCATCGCGTGTTCGCATCTCTCGTGCAGCATCGAAGCCTTCTCAATCCACTCCTTCAGAATCACATCATATTTGTAAAACTTCTTCGTGCTATTTTCTCTGTGTTTCTTCACCAACATGCCACCGGACACGTAAGCATGGTCCTTGTGAGAACACCCAGCAAGGCTGATGAGCGCACTGGGGAGGTACGCCCCCAATTCCCAAGAATTCTCCTTGATCGTGTAAATCTCAGTGGAACAAAGACTTTTCTTTGCATCATTCTTCCCACCAGCCACAACAATGGTTTCCTTGTGCAGGAATGCGGCGTGAAACTTCCTGGCCACCATCATGTTGGTCATCTGCTCGCACCTCAGTTCGACCGAGTTGAGGCGCCACATGGTGTTGGACACGTTCTGCTTGTTGTTGGAGCTGCTGTGGGCTTCGCTCATGGCGTCGTTGCTGCTGGCAGGGTACGTGTGAACCCCGCCGGTGATGAAGAGGTAGTGGTTGAGGCAGACGGCGGCGCCGCCATCTTGGTACGTGTTGCTCAGCGGCTTCATGTTGTCATCGATGCTGTACTCCTCGCGCTTCGGGTCTTCAAACGGCACGACCATCGGCGGCGTCATGAGCAGCTTCGTGTAGTCCCACTGCCCGCCGATCACAACCAACCACGACTTCGTGTTCCTGACAGGAAAAAGACAAGGTCGTGATCATCTGGCTTTCATCTGTTGTGACACTTTCTTTTGCGAGGACGACCAGATGATCTGGTGTGTGAACGCCCCCGAACAATACAGGACGCCTCCGAACAAAACAGGCAAACGTGAAAGACAACATTGTTCACAAGTTACACTTTGGGAGAAGGGGGGGGGGGATTGATGAAATTGACGTGACCCCCAAAACCAACAACTCCAACCACTTTCCGAGAAGAGCCTCAAATGTCTGGACAACAACAATCAAATGACAGAGATAGATACACGGGCTTCCTCTACGAACCTTGGAGTGCTCCACTCCTCCTTGAGAAAAGGTTGGTCGTTCGGCTTCGAGCAGAACTCGATGGCTTTGCGCAGCATCTCCTGACAGGCGGAATTGGAGTTCATGATCGGCTCCCGCCACACGTCTCCCAACAGATGCGACAGGCTGATGAGCCCGAAGCGCACATGACGCATCAACACGGTCGCCTTGTTCTTACGAGCCTCGTTGTCGTATTTGAGCCAGCGAATCACAGCGCGGAAAACGTCCATCTCCGTCTCGCACTGCAGCGAACTGTTCTTGATGTAGTTCTTGAGGGCGTCTCCAGACAACTCCAAAAATTTGTCCTGTGAATGTGAAGAAGGTTGAAACTTTTTGCGAGTTTTCGCTGCCGCGACTCGAAATTACCTGAACAGTCGTTTTCGAACATCACTGGTCTTGAAGCAAATCTACCAGTGCGTTTGAAAACAGCTGCACTCACCTGAATCGAAACAACAGAGAAGTTCTCCAGGAGGCACCTCTCGGAGCTGTGAAGCACTTTGCTCATGCTGTACGTCTCTCCGGCCAGCAGAAAGTCGAGGCAATTGGGTGGAGCGACAATCTCCTCAATGTAGTTCTCGCAACACTTGAAAACCTGTAAAAAAGATAATATATCTGAAAAGTTAAGGGTGCAAATGCTCTCAAATTCGACCACGAACAGCGTCAACAACATTTCTTTTTGATGGTCTGGAAAAAAGAGATCAATCTTTCCAATTGGGAGTTTTTCTTTCGTCTCACCTCGGTGAACTCAAGTCTGTGCGCGGCCGCCAACACGCCGAGCACAATTTCGGGGCTGAGTTGCAGCTCCTGCGTGTACACGCTGTTCAGAAGGATCTCGAGGCTCAGCGCGGATATCCCGTCGAGCACCACCCGCCCTGTGCGCGACTCCTGCCAGTCCGAGCTGAACACGCGCTCGAAGTACTTGCTCGCGGCGGCGAGAACCACACGATGCACCTTGAATTCTCTGTGGATAAAAATGGTGGAGGTGCATTGCAAGCTATTTCCTTGTGTTATTGATGGGTTTTCGCGAAGACTGGAAACAAGTGTTCGTAGCAAATCAAAAAGATATCTTGGGGCCGAGTGAAGCCAGTGCGTCGGTGAGAGGGAGGACTGATTTACATTTCATCACAAAACTTTGAGCAATGCGATGACACAACGCAAAGCGGTCACCTTCCATCCGCGATTACTGTGGCATCGCACAGAACGTCTCTCTGCCACAGACTCTGCAGCTGTTCCAGGTACACCACGGTGGACAGAGGGTACAGTCTCTTCTCATCTTCCTCCTTGTCCTTCACTTTCTTCTTGTCTGAGCCGCTACTGGAAGCCATGTCGATGATTCTTCCGAGAGTTCTCTGAGAGGAAAACAACACGATGAACAGCGATTCCTTCGCGTGCTTCTTTTTCTTTGGAAGGGAGGGGAGTGGGAGTGGGTAGAGGGGATGTTCAGAATCGTAGATCCCACCACGCCCCGTCGTCGCCCTTCAGTGTCGAAGTCAAATGTGTGACAAAAGACCCGTCTTTTTCACCGCCACTCTAGCTTTTGAGAAAATCTCTTGCTTATATCGAGATCTAGTTGGACCCAGTCCAGGGTCCATCAGCTGAGTTTCGACTGAATGCAGATTTCAACACAGTTGCGAGCGCACAGTTGTGAGCGATAATGCGAAACCCAAAATTGACGACAATCACTACAAAACCGCGGAGTTGCTATTGACAACACTTTGAATGAAGTTTGAACTGGGTCTCGCTCTGAAACTTCACACAAATCACAAACCTTTTGAAGTGCAGTCAACACAGCGCAACCATCGAGAGAAAACAAAAACAAAACCTTTTGGTGACGAGTGACATCTGTCGGCTGTCGCGATTTGTGTAGCGCCACAAAGTTCAGAACTGGATATTTCTACGAGCGCGCAGGGCACCTCCCCCATGTTTCCCACAGACCTCTGGCTAGATATACAGATCTACACTTACCCCTGTTTCTTGAATCTCATGCATAACTTTAATAAGGAATTATTTGTTGAGCTGGAACATTCTGCCGAGTGCCCAAACATTTTCAAACGCCGTTGGGAAGTCAACACATGCAGTTCATCCAAATCCACCAAACCAAACTGGTTGGGCTGCACCCGAGAGCATTATAGAAAAATAGAGGCTGAGAGCCTGAGTGAGACAAGAGACACCACCAGTCTGTAGTTGTGGTGCGCAAATTCAAGCCCAATCAGAATCCCCCTCCCTATTGTGCGATGTTGAAGTGATTGTCGCCCAATTACGATGAACCTGGGAAGTCAAAATCCAACATGGCGGCCAGAATTTGGCTGCCTTTTGTTTATCTTGTTTCTATTTGGTTTGGGTTGGTTCGTCTCACTTTTGCTGGTGAGTAAAGAGCTGAGAAAGATATTAATGATGCTCAAGTTCTTGTTTGCCGTGCACTTTGGCCAGCATGTGGTTCACAAGTTGCACTGCAGTTTGGCTGGTCAAACCAGCTTCGTTGCTGTGGATCCAGATTCAGATCCAAATCACACAAATGGGTAGATCTAGTTGACCTTCAGAATCTGATTCAATCAAACCACCACCACCACCGAACCCCTTAGATGTCCTGTCTATCGAGCATAGATCTACTTTTGCATCGATCCTTACTTTGCTTTGCTCCTCCAGGGGTGGGGGGGGGGGGAGCTCGTTGACTGACAACCCGCCCCGTTGTGGAGTGACTTACCCCTTTATTGGCCGGTCGCCACTGACCAGACGAGGCGGTCAAAGGCTCGGTGCGAAGTGGGCCCCAAATTAAAATATGCCCTCACAGCCTGGATCACCCTGGGGTGTGTTTGTGGCAACCTTTGAACGGATGCCTCGTACGCAAGGCGACGAGCAACGTTTTGCCTCAGAAAGGCAATGATCTCATGTTCTTCCTGGCCAAGGTTCTGAGGATACGTCCCTCTGGTAGCCATGACAGTCAAAGAGAGTGCAAAACCACAAGGGGTCACATGATCAGCCCCTGGGGGGGAGGGATGCTGGGTAATATCCAGCAAAATAGCACAAAAC
>JAAUXT010082657.1_pt1 | contig 39047 bp, 39 predicted proteins | sample 7278171 | NCBI WGS metagenome assembly JAAUXT01 (sample SAMN14350112, study PRJNA611818) | marine sediment metagenome | isolation source: surface marine sediment (1.8m) | place: French Polynesia: Moorea | collected 2018-08
CAGGGTCAGAATGCCAGTGTTGTGCATAAGCAGTGATTTCCAGTGTCACAATGTAACCATCCAGGGCAGAAAGTGTACCATTCCTATAAAGTGCAACGATGCATTCTGACATGAATGGTGAGTTTTCACACGGGGTCAGAACCACCCATTGAGCGTTTTGGCACAGACGACCGTCGAGTGGAAAGTGCTGATAGGTAGTTTTGACTACCATACCCTTCTGACACTCCGACAACGGCCTTATGCCCTTACACTGGGCTGTGTGTTGTTTTGATTTGTTCTGAATGGATTGATGAAAATTTCAATCAGTTCAAGGTGTGAATGTTAAGTGTTGTGTGCATTTGAGGTATGATTTTAGACCACCTGAGTCTCTCTCACGGGTTTTAATAGTGAAAACAGGGTAGCATCTCTCTGTGGGTTCCCCACATAACAGTGAACATGATGCCTGTGATAAATGCAGCTTGGTGGATACTTGATCCGTATCAGCTGACTTCAGCTGCGATGCGCATCAAAAAGTCCCCCGTTTCCCCCTCACATGAAGCTTATTCATGTCAATTTTAATATGTTTGGATCCCGGGCCAGGATCTTGCTGACAGTGTTTTCAGCTGGTCAAGGCAGTTCAGCACTGTCGTCAAGATAGACCAGACCACTCCTGCTGTCTCAGCAGGACTTGTGTGGCCTTGTGTCTATTTGTTCGCTCCTCACTGCAGAGTTTGTTTGACAGGTTGAACTCTGTGGGTAAATTGCCTGGATCACAAGATCACTTGTGTATTTTACTCATGGAGCTGATCTCATGGGCAGCTTCATAGGGCGAGAACTTATCTGGTCGCATGGAGACTACTTGACAATCCATTGATTACCAACTGCGACATGTTTTCGTGGTCTACTGTGGGGGACGCGGGTGGTTATGACAGGAGTACAAATGCAGACTGAAGGAGATGGTGATGGGATGTTGGGACAGGATTTGTTGGGAGTAGGTTGTATTGGTGAGGATTGGAGGTGAAAAGAGACTTGGGTGGGACATGGCTGGTGGCATGCTTGTTTTGGATAGTGATGGTATGAGTAGTGTTTGGTCAGTGCAGATGAGGAAGGGAAGATTTTGGGGCTGAGGTGAGTTGGCCACAGTGAATCGAGGAGAATCCTGGATTGGTGTTTGTTTGAAGAAAGACAACAACACGTCGGCCAGTTGTCCATGATTTGACCCTACTTTTTGGGCTGTTAAATGTTAAAATTTGATGCCCACATCAAAGGAGTACGACTTGATTGCAGGACATTTGTCGCGCGTCCACCTGACATGTTAAAAGCCCTCCTCGGCTGCAAGACTCCAACAAAGCACGTGGGTCCCTTTTTGAAACGGGGGGCGCGGGGGGGGGGGGTCAGGACCAAAAAAAATTTACAAGTCCCAGAACTGGGCCCGAAAATTTCTAAACTTTCTCGAGGTCAGATCTGCATCTCCCATGAAATTTCCCAAGAGGGGGGGGGGGGAGGGCATCTAGCCCAAACATTTTCCAAGTCCCAGACCAAACAATTAGTTTTATGTTGTTCTTATTTTTCTGTGCCGCTTGACTAAAACGGGGCATGAAGACCGCTTTGGTGTTCACAGGAGATAGTGCGGAGTAAACAGCCTGTTCTGCTTTGTGATGGACAACGGTGGGTTTCAGGAAAGATCATAATGCTCAGATACAGGTCCAACCAGAGCTGTGGGGAAAAATTGTATCACAAGTGACACAAGATGCCCCCTTTCCACATACCCAGCCGCAAACCGAGCTGCCTGTGCGCGTTCCACGTCCGTTTTGCGAAGGTTGGCAGAAAGTTTGCACAACACACAAATTTCAAAGTCAGGGACGTCAACGCACAAATTTGCCTTCCAGTTTGTTTCGAAAAATCAAAGATGTCAGGTTTCTCGCTGTTCGATCTATTTTGGTCCAAATCTTGCTTTCTGAAATTGTGTGCAAAAATACTCGTACATGTATCATGTTTTATCATGTATCCCTCCTACTGTTCGAAGATGTAGTGTTTTTATGCCCAGGTGTTCCTTTCATGCATTGGGCACCTGTGAGTGGATACATGCAAGTCTATTATTGGTTTCATACATGGTTGTCACAAATAATCAACCGGTGTTCCCGATGACTGATGACTGTATGTGTGTATATGAGAAGCAGTGTTGCAAATGCTGTGGTTGAATGCAGCACTGAGGTGAACATTGGAGCATGGCTGATGGCTTGGGTTCCATGAACTGCACGCGTGCAAGTGAGGCAAGCATGCACAAACACACACATACACACACACAAATACACACACGCACACACAGAGCTGCGACCAGCACACACACACACACACACACAGAGCTGCGACCAGCACGCACACACACACACACATACACACACACACATGGTCTAGGACACACAGCACATGTCGTTGAGACAGTGGACCTTGAATGACGTTTACCCTGCAAGGTGTGTTGATTTTGAAAATGATCAGGAAACACTACAAACACAATAACCAACGGACAGAATGGACACGTTTACTTGAAGGATACCTGGATCACTGTGGGCTGAGATCTACGATCAGTTCATCAATAAGTTGAACACAATCCCAATGACACGTCATTCAGGGTCAAATAAGACGCGAGCTGTGTAACCACAACCACGCAGGTCAGGTGCAAACAGGGCGTCGTCATAAGGTTGGTCGGGATAGTTGATGTGTGAAATCCTGATTCCTTATCTGAAACACGCAATGATTGTGAATGCAGATTCTCTCTCTCTCCCTCTCTCTCTCATTCTCTCACTCCCTCTCCCTCTCTCTCTCGCTCACTCTCTCCCTCCCTCTCTCTCTCTGTCACTCGCTCTCTCACTCCCTCTCTCTCTGTCTCTCTGTCTCTTTGTCTCTCTCTCTGTGCGTGTGTGTGAGAGAGAGTGGCGTGAGAGAGAGTGAATGTTTATTGTGTGTGCGTGTGCGTTTGTGTGTGTCTGTGGGGGCGCCAAATGTATGTTGTCCTGCTGATTCACAGCTCCGCAAAGATGCAGCTTGTGTCAGCCATTCTCCTTCTGTGTGTGGTCACACTGCAGCAGGCTCCAGTGAGTGCAGGTGGGTAACCCAAAAGGCAGCACGGACTGCAATGTCAGATCTTTTCTTGGTTTTGCTTGTGTCATCCACATGACCAGACAAAGACGTCAGGTAAAGTGTGACAGAACATTACACATTGACCTTCACCAAAAATGTGTGAACCAACAGACCTTATATATGCTTTGATATAACCAAATAAATGTTATATTTGTGTGTCTTCTCCCAGATGACTGCAAGTCCACGATGAAAGGGACAGAGTTCAGGGGGAAAACCTTCACAAAAACTACATCTGGAACAACCTGCCAGAGATGGGATCAGGACACACCCCACAAGACAGATATTAATTTTGACCAACAAAAAATGCTGCAACTTGGTCTTCAAGGTCAAGAGTTTTGAGTGGAAAAACTCAAAAGAGCAAAATGTTATATGAATCAAGTGGTACCAATTATAGGTTTGTTGGGGGAGGGTTTTGATGGAATTGTTTCAAAGAACCATATTTTCAGAGAATTACTGTAGGAACCCTGACAACAAGCCTCAGGGCCCCTGGTGCTACACAACCAATCCCAACAAGAGATGGGAATACTGTGGGGTTTCCAAATGCCTGGGTAAATAAAAATGTTCATTGGCATGATGGAGTTTGGCTTTGTGCTTTCTGTGTGATGGATTGCAATAACACTGTGTCTCAGGACCCAGCAGTTCAATATAGATCTATTCTCAGTGATCAGATTAAAATTAACCTACACAGCTTGGAAGATATTACCCATGTTGATTATATATTATGTCATTTACAGAGTGCAAGAAAACTGTGGAGGGAACTGAGTTCAGAGGAACTTCCTTCACCACCACAAAAACTGGTGTGACATGCCAGAAATGGGACCAAGACTCACCTCACAAAACAGAGTTGAATGATGACCCTGCAGAAATGCATGAGAAGGGATTGGAAGGTCAGAATGAGTCTTGTTGTCTGAAATCACTCTCCTTTCGCATAGTGTTTCTTTTGAAAGCAGAGAGGTTGCCTTGCTGTGAGTTTCTTGAGGTCAATGACATTTCATTGGTTTTGTGTTTCAGAAAACTACTGCAGAAACCCTGACGAAGAACCTGAGGGTCCCTGGTGCTACACCACGGATCCCAACAAGAGATGGGAGTACTGTCGTGTCCCCACGTGCAAAGGTGAATGCTCACAAAAAATTATGCCTCTCTTGCAGAACAATGCAAATGGGAGTTTGCCCCAGCCTGGAGATCCAAAAACATTTTGCTGGTGATTCAATGTATTTTCTCTTTGACAGAATGTAAGAACAGTGTGATAGGTGCAGAGTTCAGAGGTACCTCCTTCACCAAAACTGCTTCTGGGAGAACATGTCAGAGATGGGACAAAGATTCACCTCACAGAACATTTTTGAATGATGACCTTTCCCAAATGGACGAACAAGGATTGCAAGGTGTGTTCCTCTTGTTTTGTCCCAAAAATAGAGATAGCACCACAAACATCATTGTGCAAAGCAGCTGTGAAGAAAACTACACAAAGCTTTCCTTTTGATACTCTTTGTACAACATCTATTTCAGAGAATTTCTGCAGAAACCCCAATAATGAGCCTGATGGCCCCTGGTGTTTCACTACTGACTCCAACAAGAGATGGGAGTACTGTGATGTGCCCAAATGCTTAGGTAAATTCATTTTTAGGTTTCTGATCAAATTGCCAAAAGAACTTTCTGTTGGTATGAGGGTTATTACCAAAATGACACAAGAAGTACAATGCTTTTCTCACAAGATCATGTACCCTTGCTTTGGAAACTCCCATGAATATGTATGGAGATTGATTTCACCCTGACAGAGTGTAAGAAAACTGTAGAGGGACAAGAATTCCGAGGAACCTCCTTCACCAAAACAGCTTCAGGTTTGACCTGTCAGAGATGGGACTCTGATTCACCACACAATACATCTCAGAATGATGATCCCCACAAAGTCCAGGAGCATGGATTGCAAGGCAAGCCTCACTGATGGACTTTGCAAAAAGGTCACACAAAAAGCACATGCAGTGCATTGTACTGTTCAAAGCACATAATTTCTGTTTCAATGTACAAAGACACAACTTGATTGATGTAGTGCACCACATGTTTGCAGAGAACTTTTGCAGGAACCCTGACAATGAGCCAGATGGTCCATGGTGCTACACCACAGATCCCAATGAAAGATGGGAGTACTGCACTGTCCCTAAATGCTTTGGTAAGTGCGAATGGGAAGATAAATGGAGGCATTAGCTCAATGAGGCTCTCAAGAACTTTCCTGACCAGCTGGATTTTCTTGAGCCCAAGTCCATGCTGTTTTGGTGAAACATTATGTGTCCAAAAAAGATTGTTGGTTTGGTCTGTTTCAATTAGTGTGTTCATTCACAGAGTGCAAGAGCAATGTGACAGGTGTTGAATTCAGGGGAACATCATTCACCAAAACTACTTCAGGAAGAACCTGTCAGAAGTGGGACCAGGATTCACCCCACAATCACACATGGAATGATAATCCCAACAGAATACTGACGTTTGCACTCCAGGGTGAGCTAATCAGTTGAATACCAGCAAAACAGAAGGCTACACTTGGGGTTTGATTTGCACACATTGTGTGATTAATGATGGCCCCATTGTGAAGTAGTTGTGATATTTTGATATCTTCTTCTCTGCAAGTAAACTACTGCAGGAACCCTGACAACAAGCCTCATGGTCCCTGGTGCTACACAACCGATCCCAACAAGAGATGGGAGTTCTGTGGTGTGCCAAAGTGCATGGGTAAATATTGAAACAAACAATCCCAATTCAGATTGGTCAGAATATTTCATTTTGTGGATGTGGGTTGTTTTGGACGAATGCTTTTTTCACAGAGTGTAAGAGAACTGTGCAGGGCAGTGAGTTCAGGGGAACGTCCTTCACCAAAACAGCCTCTGGAACAATTTGTCAGAAATGGGACCAGGACACACCCCACAAAACGGACCTGAATGATGACCCCCACAAAATGGAGGAACTTGGGCTGCAAGGTGGGAATGTTCCCCTAGTCCTGAAAAACAACCAACAAAGATGGTGGTTCCACTCCAGCGATATGGTAGTGTCAAATGTTTCTGGTGGATTTGTTTCCCATTTTTTCAGAAAACTACTGTAGGAATCCAGATGATGAGAGCAAAGGTCCCTGGTGCTATACCACGGATCCCAACACCCGATGGGAGTACTGTGCTGTGCCAAAATGCTTTGGTAACAATTTATCTGCTTGTGGGGCTGCCTATTGTTTCATGCAAGCCCATGAAATGTACCCATTGAACAAAATGAGCCCAATTCCCATCATATGCAAACCAGCATAACAATTGAACCCAGTTTTCCATTGCTCTTGGTTTGTTGCAGATTGCTTGGAGATGTGTTGAAGTGTTCATTTTGTTTCTTCACAGAGTGTAAAGAGACTGAGGAGGGAACTGAGTTCAGAGGGACCACATTCAGTGAGACAGTGACAGGACTGACCTGCCAGAGATGGGACCAGGATTTGCCTCACAAATCCTACCTGAATGATGATCCTTCCAATATGCAGGAACTTGGGCTGGAAGGTGAGATGTTTTTTCCCACTTGGTCTGACTGGAACCACAATATTACATCAGCTTATGATGCACTGTCTGCCAAAAATAACACAGAAATGCAAACAACATCCACCTTGGAAGGCAACTGGGATTGGTTTGTCACTCAATGTCCCTTGTGATGATTTTTCTTTTGCAGAGAACTACTGCAGGAACCCAGATGGGGAAACACATGGCCCCTGGTGCTACACCATGGATCCCAGTACCATGGAGTTTTTGTGACTGGGGTGGTGGCCTTCTGTATTTTTCTGATTGTTATATGTGTCATGAAGAGGAGACAAATTTTCGCCTGTCTTGGCAGGTGAGAAGATTTTGAACAAATTTTATGGTTGGAGAGGGAGAGAACATAACTGTAGACAATTGTAAATTTCAATTCAAAACTGTGTTTGATCACTGAGGGTCACAGATAAAGTTCGCGCCAACACATTTTCCTGTGATTTCGTGCTCTGCAGATGTCTTGAGAAGCAGAACGTGGCCAGCGCAGTAAGGCTCATCCAAACCGACGGGTTCGCCTCGTCAATGTGACCCTGGTCCACATATACACTCACACGCACACACACGCACACACAGACACACACACACACACACACACACACACACACACACACACACACACATGCGCTGCATCGGATTGCACGAAGTCGTGTGTGGAGTGGTGACAACAAGAACTCGAAGCAGCCAGCTGATTCGTCGGATTCGTCCTGTATTTTGAGACATTTTTGGAGGTGGCGGTGAAACGTTCGCGCTACTTTGACAATTTTGAGTCCACAATACAGCAACAAGAACAGATGACTCAGTGGAGTAGTCACGCCACACACTCGGTGAAGAAACGTTTGAGCAACCCACTCAGCCCTTGGCATTGTGGGATAATCACTCATGTCCACGTCTCAATAAATTCTGTGTGATTTGCAAGAAAGTGTCTCTGCTACCCGCCGTCCACTCCTGTTTGTCACCTGAAGCCACATGAGGTTGCAGTCCAAAGGATTGGACACAAAAGTTCTGTGGAAGGTCTGACCAAGGCATTACAAGATCCAGAGAAAAGCGGAGCAAGACCTTCTCCCAGATGTGTATTTCTGGGAGGTTCAATCTGTTTCTTGGGGCTGGACAGAGAGTCTGTGAGAATGGTGTGCAAGAAACATCTAAGTTTGGGTCAGAAGGAAGTTAGAAAACATTTTCTTTAACTTTTGAAGCCGTACCCAAATTGTAGCTTTTGGTAGTGTTCATCTCAACACGTATATGATCAGTGGCAAAGCTTCCAAAACTCATGCGTGTGGATTTCTGCGGCGTGTGTTGGAGAAAATGTTGATTGACACAGTGTGTTTTCAAGGCTCATTGCCATTGTCAGGTCTGCATTCTGCATTCCAAGCAGGAATGCAGGAAAGCTTTCACACAAGTGAACCAAGTTTTCTTCAATCCAAAAATTCTGTGTCTCAAGAGGGAAACAGAGGAAACGAAAAACACCCACAAGTTGATGGAAAGCTTTGCATTTTCCTAGACAATGCCTTAAAAAGTCAACGATGGCTTGATTCTATTTTTTATGCTCAAGGAGAAATGAAACCTTTCGTCAAATGTTCCTTCAAACAAGGACAAATAAAACGTCCACAACGGACGTCGCGGTGATTTGAGGGGCTTTCTACATGACACACAGACACCATTCGGTCACTAGTCACTGGCTCTCAGTGCACAAGTGAGTTTTCTGGACCACCAATCTGGTAAGTTGGGCACCGCACGTGTGGCAATTAAGCGAGTGCTTAACCTGCCTGATGGAGGGAGGGGGGGGGGGTTCTCGTCCCCCCTCTGGATCCTCGACAGAAAACACAACGCAATGTATCAGAAGAACATTGTACAAAGCGTCATTTCTCGCTCTTGCAACACGCATCTCTCTCACATCACGTGATGTGTCCTTGCCTCGTTTGTTTGTGCTGATTGTGACTTCCCCGTGTTGACACGAACGAAGCAAAGCACACAGCACTTCGTGAGTCTTTGGGGGAGAAGCCCTGCCCAAGACAAACTTCGATTTTGGCAGCAGATCCAGATCCATCCGCAAAAAAAATATGCCCAGCAAATTTTGTGCCGAAAGTAGATCCAAAATCCTACGTTGCAAAAATGTTTTGTTGGGTTGGGGCTCTGAAACATTGGGCCCCATCGGCCGATTCTTGGATACCCCCTGGTCCACAGAAAATTGTGCTGCAACGTCGTCGTTGTGACAAAATATCTTCTTGAAGCAAGTGACTTTTGTTTGCGGTGGCATTAGATAGATGAGATGACGTTGTCATTTTTAGCTGCCTTCAGGAAGCACGTCGCGCTCAGAACTGCAGGGTGAGGCTACGGTGGTGTCAGTTGACGCCATGTTTTCAGTTCTAGTGTCAGATAGCACCCCCCCCCCCACGTGGCAAGTGTCAATATCAAGTTGAAGTGGAATTTGCTCGTTAGCACACGGAAACAGCCCTGCATTTAGTCTCCTTTGCAGTCAGTCCCTCGGCTCCAAAGTTTGCTTCAGACTGTTGTGACAAAACTTTTGCATAATGTGACCGTTGCAGTTTTAATTTGCTTGATTTACCCAGAAGCTGGATGCCTGCTCAACCGCAAGGTTGCTTGTTACCTGAGAAAAGAGAAACTGTGCTGGTCAACAACTCAAGGTGGTTGTTCCTGAGTTAGAAGCGTAAGAATGTTGAACGTACGTGAGAGAAAGTTGACATACGTGAGACAAGCTCTGAGCGGTCATCAAGAGGAGGAATTGAGTTGGCATTGCGCGTGTGTGGAACATGTGTGCCTGGGTCTTTCTTATCCATAGTCGAAGCAATGCCACATGACGCTGGTGAAACTTCGCCCAGTGTCCACATTTCACCGGTGTAAAATGAAGCGGCAACACCGGAAGAACCTGTCACTCGAGGAAGGCACTGCGGAATGGGGGAAGTCGACTCTCTCAATGCACACCAAGGCGTAATAATAGGGGTTTTCACGTTGGTGACGCGCGGTTGGGCAGCGTGAGAGTTTTTGATGCTCATGTCAAAATTCAACATGACACCCAGAGAGCGTCAAATTATCGGTACAGACCCATCACACATTTTTGATGCGGGCGTCAATTATTTGACGCGCGGGTCACCAACGTGAAAACCCTTAATGTTTTGCACACATGCTTGTCAGTGAAGGTGGCTTCATACAGAGCTGCGTTTTGCATCAGCAGTGTGAAGCGTCATTCGTGCCAATGTCTGCGAGATGTTTTTACCTCAAGAATCAGCTTCCATATTGTCTGTGGCAGGCAACCTGTGTCACACTGGGCATCATGTTACATTTTGATGCCACTCGTGACTTTTGCCGCAAAATGCAAAATGCAAAAATTCCACATGAGACCGCCTTGAGGTTCCAAAAGAAAATGTCTTGGTTTTGTCGCACCCGCCTCAAATTTACGGTGACTTTGAACGATCAAAGCCACCACACGGGATAAAAGCCCTGCAGCTCCATAGCGGAACCAAGCCAGGTGTAGCAGGCACGGAGCAGGGGAAGGCATTCTTGACAACGCTCCATTGTCACCAGCCGTGGTGTGTACAACTATGGGTCATCCCTCACATCTGAATCTTGTTTTGACCAACAGTTCTCCACACCTACGTGACATTGATGACGTTGGTGGGCGACAAAGCAGGGTCGTCAAGAATGCTTGGTCACCAAGACTCACCATCCGTGAAGAATACAAGGTGGAATATGAATGACGTCATCAAGAATGCCTCAATTTCAGATATTCTTGACGACATGGTGAAAATAGGTTGGTCGTTGTTCTTGCCTGATACACCTGCAACACACGGCTCAAGAACAACTCACTCGACCTTGATGGAAAATCAATGGATTCAAGTTACAATCCAAACACGGTGCGCAAGCTTCTTTTTCACCAAACAAACCGAGCAACTGGAGAAGCTCTGCAGCCAGCTGTGAAATACGAATCGTCCGCCTCTGCGCATGGAGAAGTTCCTTTGTTCTGGTTTGTGCTTCAATGAACAAGAAGAGAAGGGACTTTGATTTGTTGTTTTTTTTTTGTCTGAGGAATATGTTGTTTGCGAAACATGAATGTGAGGGAACACACCCACGGAAGGAGAGAAACTGAAGAACGGAGGCGAGAGAGCACATGGGACGGCGCACGCAGTGGGGTCCAGGCATAAAGGCATACGTTCGAGAAGAGAGCGCACACATTGGAGGTTTTACACAGATGCCGCGTCAAGGGGTTTTCAGGTTGGTGACGTCGTCATGTTTTCTTGACGTCGACTCCAGCTTTGTGGACGTCAACTTCAAACTATAACCTAACGCCCAATTGGTGTGCGTCAAAAAACGGTCCAGACCGTTCTTTCACGTCGTCAAAAAAGTTGACGCCGTCACCAATGTGAAAACCGCTTCAACTGCAAAACTGATTATGGCACGTCAGCAGTTGGCATGGCATCAAAAAATGACCGTGACCATTATTTGACGCAAGTGTCAAAGTTTTCACTGGGATAATGTACAGCATTGGGCGTGGAAAAGCTTGATACCCCAGCATCGAACAAGTTGACGTGTGGTCTGAGTGACAACAAATTGACGTTGCGTCATGAAGCGGCGTCAAAATAGTTGACGCGACGTCGTCTGTGTAAAAGAACACTTGTTACCTTGGAAGATGGGGTGTTGGTGTGGATGCATCGATTCTGCAGATGGACCGAGGCTTGGCACGCGCAGTTGCAGTACGGGACTCTACGCTTTGTAACTTCAGTTTGAAAACGCACTCATTGGTATGCACGAAATGACTCTCAGCTTGGATACCGCTGTCTGAGCCCAACACCACCAGATCAAATGGACCACCCATCATGAGAGTAGGCTGTGGAAACACGTGTGGAGCGTGGGTGTGCCTGTGGATTGTTCTGTGGGCTTTGACTGCAGGGGAACACCCTCCCCACTTCTACTGCAGGGTGATGAACCAGACTGAGGGTCAGGAATTTCATCCTCTGTGTGACGTGTTGGAGCAACACACAGGGAGTTGTTGTGTGGTGGTTCTCTATGGAAACTATACACCCGCTGAAGGTGAGACATCATCTGGTGTTGAGCGTTACGTGAGCATTTGCTTTTGGGATTTAACCGCAATGGTGACAGGATGGAGCAAACCTGACAGTCCTGCACCAACTGACAATTGATCATTGAGGAAAAGTTTGCGGGCGAAACGTGGAAGGACAGATGTGTTCATCTTGAGTGATTTACACTGGTACTGCTCAAGCACAAAGCACCGCAGGCATCCAGGGCGAAATTCTGCGAACAGCACTTTCAACATAGAAACAATATAAACAACACAAAGTTTCATTCATGCTTGATCTGTTCCTTTGTTCTTGGTGTAGGGTAGTGTACCACAAAGTATTTTGATAAAATGCAGCAAGAAAAAGTTGGCATCATTCCAATTCGCTCTGGTCTTGTGCTGTTGACCTCAAACAGAATCGTACCAGGTGAAGGTGCGAATAACACAGCTTGCTGAAGTTATTTGTGTTTGCAGAATTGGACCAAATCTCGGAGGTTCTGCACACCTGTGGTGTTGCTGTTCAGTTCGATACCTCAGCCTCCAAGCAAACTCACGAGGGAGATTGCGCACTGCTGCACATTGGAAACCCTGCAGTCTTCTCAAGTCAGGTTCGTGTCACCACATTGTTGCAAAATTTGTTATTTCTTTTGTTTCACCTGCACCCACCACTTCGTCGCCCCCCCCCCCCAAGAACCCCCTCCACACCCCAGCACCTTTTACCCTACTTTGTGTTCACCTTCAGAAGCGGTTCCAGATCCTCTGACTGGCATCATGTTGCACCCCATCCCCTGGTGTACTTCAAGCCCCCTGGCTCCATCCTTTGGTCCTTCGTCTCTCCCTCTCTGACTCTCTCTCTCCCTGTCTCTCTCTGTCTCTCTCTCGGTCTCTCTCTCATTCTCCCTCTCTGACCCTCTGGCTCAAATACAGTCAGAGCATTGTTTTATTCACAGGAAGATGATGTTCATTGGAAGTGCATCAACAGCCCACCAGGAAATGGAACCATAATCGATCTCACTCACAGGCCCCCAGGTACAGACACCCCGTTTTGTGTCGAACTCAGATTCAACAAATACTCTATTTGAAAATATTTATTGTTGAAGCGGACACAGAAAGCCTGGGAATCAGGGTTATCTTTTGGTGCCTTGTTTGTCCGCCATCTTGGCCCCCACCCTACCAGTGCATCAAAGTCATCGGACCCCCTCGAGGCCAAATTTTGGGTCCGTTCTGTCAGTGTTCTGTTTCGTCAACAACACATTAAGGGTTTTCACGTTGGTGACGCGCGCGTCAAAAATTCCTCTGGAGCCAAATACACCAAAGGCGACATTGCACCCGCAATTGCACAGCTTCTCTTGTATTGTTTTGCAGAACTCGTGTCGTACGGCGGATATAAACACTTCAGGAGGAAGAAGCACTTCACGTTTGCGACAATAGAGGTGGGTGGGTGAAACAACAATCTCCTGTGCCTCCAAATAAATCAATGCAGCTTCAATGGAGGCGCCAGTAATCATGTTGCGAACCGCTTGCGAAACACAAAGCAGGTGTGGATACAGTGGGCGGGGGCTGGGCCCACCAAAGCATATCCACTTCAAATATTTTAATGTTTCTGTGTCATTTCAAAGGTCTGTGTCGGCCCCTCCCCATGGGGGAGTTGTCCCTCGAACAAATCCCTGCTGGTTAGCTTGCAAAACTGTGCAGACATGATGTTTGAAATTGAGTACATCACCCAAAATTTTGTTGGCATGCCTTCACATTATGGATTTTCAAAGCAATATTGAAGAAAACCTACCAAAAAGCAGGGTTTCCTATTTTGAATTGTTCTGTTTTCATTCCAAACATCGCTGTTAAAAGTCCCTGATGACATCTGGATTCACTTCCTGTTCCTCCAGTACCACCCTCTGCACTACACGACGCGTGTGCCGGGCGGAAACCGAACATTCGTCGGGCTTAACATCGATATACTGACGGACCTCGCTGTTTTTCTCAATTTCGAGTAAGTCTCCAGCTCTTCGCTGACGCCGGAATTTTTGTGTTGATCAGCCAGAGGACAATGAAATTCAGATATATTTTTCGTCTTTTTTGTTCACAGGTACACAATTGTGGAGGTTCCTGACAGTCAGTTCGGAAACAAACTTCCCAACGGATCCTGGAGCGGCATAATTGGCATGGTCGCGAGGAAGGTGAGCTCAAGGTCACCAGGAAAATGAGGTCAAGGTCACCAGGAAGGTGAGGTCAAGGTCAGCAGGAAAACAAGGTCAAGGTCACCAGGAAGGTGAGCTCAAGGTCACCAGGAAGGTCAAGGTCACCAGTAAGGTGGGCTCAAGGTCACCAGGAAGGTCAGTTCCACATCAGCAGAAGGGTCACACTGAGTACATTTCTGGACAAAAACTGGGCCTGAATTTATTTGTAGTGCTCATCATACCCTGCCTTTTTTCAAGTCTCCTGGGTCATCTGAAGCAGGTTTCAGATTTCATCCTTGTCCAGTCTTGTACCCACCCAGAGGGTTTTCGTCCTGGTCAGGACGGGGCTGGATCCACAAACGTCCACCATCTGCTACTCCACCTCCATCCAGTTGGAATCTGCACAGTCAAGTCAACCTCGATGCAGAACCCGAGACTCTCTCCTCCCCCTCAACCTCATTGGTGATGCTGCAGGAAAAGGTGTTGTTTCCAGGAGGTGGATGTGGGGCTGTCCTCGCTCGCCATCACTGAAGACAGGTCGGCCGTGGTGGATTTCTTCGTCCCGATCTGGATGGAAACCTCATCCTTCCTTATCAAATACAGTGACGAAAATTCGCTTCTCTACTACACCAGACCTTTCCAGGTGCAGTTGCTTGAAAAGTGAGAAACTGTTCGCATAAGGAGGCGGTATGAATTGGCTGCACGTAAAGTACTCAGAAACACGGAGTTTGAGCACACATGGCTGTTTCGCTGGTGCCGACAGACAGGAGTGGCGGATCCATGAATTGGTCACAGAGTCGTGGGGCCTCACTCAACTTCCAAATGAAGCTCCACTGGTCTTTTACACGATAATGTCCCACGTACACAAGTGTCTTCTACGTTCCGCATGGGCAGTGGTGGTATTTTGAGACCTCCCCACCCCCCCAAACAAAATTGACATAAAGAATTTTTCTTCCAGACTCAGTTCTGGCTACTCGTGTGCCTAACGGTGCTCTCGGCGGCTGTTCTCATCTCGGTCCTGGAGGGCTGGAACCAACTTCCGCTTGGGAAGATGTCGCCACCGGAGCTGCTCCGACATCTATCGGCCGATTTCAAACTTCTCTACGTGTTTGGATACATGATCAACCAGTGTGAGTTGGGCCAGGTCAGGGGCAGAAAGAATGTGGTGATAACTTGAAGGGGGTTGCAAAATGGTGTATGAACATGAGATCCAATGGATTTGGCTGTCAGGGGTGCCACTGTAACCGACCCCTATTGGGCCCGGTGTAACAGGACCAGACAATGACCAGGACCAGACAACGACCACACTATTTGGTCATTCTCTGGTCCTGAAATTTCAGGACCAGAAAACAACCACCTAGGCAGTCGTTGTCTGGTCCTGAAAATTTTTTAGGACCAGGGAATGATGTCGTTCTCTGGTCCTGAAATTTTAGGACCACACAACGACGTCGGAAAAATAGTACGGTGGTTGTCTGGTCCTGAGACACCGGCTCTACGATCTTTAGTGGAAATTCTGAAAGCGCCTCAATGCAGAATCAGCTCAGCTTGGGACACATTTCGACTTAAGGTGCAGCATACAGAAAAGTTTTTGTGTGACATTGGTCTTTTGGGCCACCTGAGTCCAGAAAACTGTCAACTGATGAACTTTTATGTTGCGTCTGACCAGATGCACAAATCTGAACAGATGTTGTTTTTGACCTAACTTCTTGTAAATTGTACCAAATCTTCAGAGATGTTACACGTTGAGTGACCAGATCGCGTGTGTTTTTGCAGCCAATCCCAAACTTCCACAGCAGACCGCAGCCAGAATTTTCCTGTCCTGCTATTGGATATCAGCCATTTCGGTCATCGCGGTGTATTCTGGGAACATCGTGGCTTTCTCGGCAGTGCACAAACCCAGCTTTGCCATCACAAGTCTGGAGGAACTGGCGGCCCACCCAGAGTACCAGGCCGGGGTCCAGGAAGGCAACGCCATGGAATCCTTCTTCCGAGTAAGTGGGAGTTTCAGGTTTTTCCATCATCAAATTCCTGTACCTGATGGTTTCAAGGCATTGGGCCCCTCCATTTTTCAATGTATTGGGCCCCTCCACTCAACTGATGATCCGGTTCGATTTCCTGACCAGAAGGAACCAAAACCAGAGAATTCTCGTCGCCTATTGGTTGGCAACATGGCAGAACCATTCAAGAGAAACCTTCTCCTTTTTCTGGTTCCTTGTGGTTCGTAAATCGAACACAGCCTGTGCTTATCTTGCGCACCCAACCCCCTGCACACAGGCAGACTTCTTGCATGCTGGGGTGGGGATGTCAAGTTACAACATTTTGAACTGGCAGTTAGTTGTCAAGGGATCAGATGTCTCGCCCCCTTGTTCCACCTATGCTTTTCTCACGAATGTGACAGCATTCTTATTCAATTCATTGCATTTGCGCGTGCGGCTGACCGTCCGTGAGGTGGTCACACTTTCGCCCTTGGGTTGGAGAGGGACGAAGTGGGCGAAGTCAACCATTTGGGTTGAACACTGCCATTTTCATTGCAGTACGCGAAAACCACCAGGCAGAAGAAAATCTGGGCCCAAAGCATCAACGTGAACCCTGCCAACATCTTCGACTTCCAAGACCCTGATTACATCATAAGGAGGGTGTGCAATGAGCGCTTTGTTCTCATTCACTCCGATACCGCCCTCAAAAGGTTCTTGTCCCTGTACAGAAACAGGGGCTGCAGTTTCACAATGGCTGATGAAGCATTTTTCAACCGGATGTACTCCATGGCAGTGAGGAAGGACTTTCCTGCTTCGTACAAAGAGGCATTCAATGAAAGGTTTGTTTGAGCTTATTTTGGACATTTTCTGCACCTTTCAAGTCCAAAATATGGAGATGTTTGCATGAATTCTGCTGCAGCACTATTTCCAGGGGTCTGGGTGTGCATCATTGATAAGTTTGAAATTGATGAGATTTCGACTCAAGCTGGTTCGAATTGGGACGAAGTATTCTTCCCCAAGGGCTGTGGTCAGACAGGATGACTCACCTGCACCAGACTGACAGAACTGGAGAGGCCGTGTTCTCACACAGTACGAGTCAAGTGCGAGGGGATTGATTGGCATTGTTATTTTGATGTGTGTTGCCTTTGACATGTTCGTGTGTTCATTTGCCATTGCTCCCATGTAGTCCCCAGGTTTGGGTGCAAAAAGTATTTGTCTCAAAGACTGTGACAAGCCCCAGTCTGCAGACGTTCAAGATATCTAATAAAATACAACAACCTGCATCTGTGAGCTACTTGTAAGTTGATACCAATGAACCGACATCAGATTCCATCCGGCTTGGGTATGGTGTTTGGGGTTTCTGTTCCCGCCTTGAAACCACATTTTGACCTTTATGCCCTCAACATCCCACGAGGTCAATTTTCGTATCTGTTGCAGGTTGCTAGTGCTGATTGAAGCTGGATTCATAGACAGATACCAGGACATTCACTTCCCCTTCATGGCTGAACACAAGGGAACCCAGCTCGGGAAGGGCCACGCCACACTGGAGAACACCACAGGCGCCTATGTGGTGCTGGTGGCTGGGATCTGTGCGGCCAGTGTGGTGCTCCTGCTGGAGATGGCGTGGACAACACTGAGGAGCTGTACACCTGCTGTTATTATGGAGTCTGCACGCGCGCATTCTGGGTTTTGGTTAAGGGGGCCGGTGACAACCCCAAACCCAAATGCACCATTGAAATAAATACATTGGAAAAAAAATAAATCTAGCCACTTTCAGGGCTGCATTCAGAGGGTGGCCAGGCCCCTGGACTGCATGGAATTATTTCATGGCTGTGCCCTGTCTCTGGCAATGCGTGCAGATAGAAGCTCATGGCACATTGCTATACACGTGGCCTTGAGTGAAAATACATAATGCGGAAGGGATTTCCCACTTGGAATGAAAAACGTCATCTCTCCTGGCCTTGGAATTGGAGCTTCCATCAAGAGTGGAAGGGTACAACTGAGACACGAGTGCTTCATGGTGCACGGAACCGTACCAGGTGCATGCGTGCAGAAACCACCTGAGCCGCGCGCGTGCGCAAAGACAGAGATCCGCACCATTCAGGGTGCGGATACACTGAAGCGCAACGCGCCGTTGCGTCGTGCTGCCCCGCCCTGCTGTTGGGTCACCCCTGTTGGGTTTGTATGGAGGCTGCATTTACTTCACCCTAACTGCTCCTGGAGTGGTTGGGGCAATTCAATAGCAGCCTCCATACAAACCCAATGGGGTGACGCCACAGCACGACGGGGCAGCACGACGGGGCAGCACGCTGGTTGCTGCGTCGCTGGGAGTGTGTTCCAAGGGGAAATCACACCACCGTATGTTCTGGTGTTGCCCTGTATGAATCATTCACGGTCAGACTTACGTACACACTGATTTGTGGGCCCGAGGCCCAGTGCAGGACCTCCCGTGCCACAGTCCAGAGTGTTTTCCCAGCTTTCTCCGTGTGTGTGTTAGGGGGGGGGGCTTCATTTCTGGACCTTTTACCCTGTCAGTGTATGGAATCTAAAAGCTCTCCTGCTTGCAGACTTGAGAATTTCCAAAGATTGCCCTTTCTGCCACTTTTTGGGGCTGAGACGTTGGGTTTTGGTTTGAATTGTAATTCGTATATTTTCCAAAACATCTTTGAAATTATTCCTGCTGATGAACAACAACTTTTGGTGCTGACTTTTGTCCAAACTATTCCAAACTGGATGTTGCCCGCAACGAAATATTTGCCGATTGAAGCATTGCAAGGGCAAGAATGAGTATTCCAAGGGCACATGAGGTTGCAAGCAATGTTGAAAAGCTGTTTCTCAGGAGCCACAACCCTTCAAAGTGGCCAGAAATGGCATTTTTGAAAAAAATCCAAGATGGCCGCCAAATCACAAGACCTACCGTCTGACAATAATTCAAAATCACTCAGAATGACCACGGGAATGATCCCTGAAAGGCTTGGTGCTGTATTTGCTACCGTCCAAATTTTGTTGCAGTGCAGATTTCCCTGATGAGTTCAATGTTGTTGGGCCACATGTATTTGTTGAAGAATGGAGCCTACATGCAGAACCCAATCATCCATTTTTTCATAGAAGCCTTGTGCAAAATACCTATGGCTATGTTGTAAGAAAAGAATGCTTTCAAATCTCCTACCTACACTTTTCTCAACAGAAGGTTGGATGGTCCTCCCTTCACCTCTTGCCAAAATCCACCGGGCACAGCCTGAGGTGGTGGTGGTAGGCTGGGAGGCTGATCTGAAGGCTCAGTTGTGGGTCAGCCTGTATGTTGGGGAGGCGGTGGGCAAACAGGCAGCTCAGCCAGGAGCATTCCTAGGCAGGAAAGCAAATCAGATGATTTTAAAAGTGAAGCAAAGCATCCTTGTCAGCCGCCAAATTAGCTTACATAACACATCTGCATGCGCACTATTGATTGATTTTGTGGTCAGTCATTTTGTACATTTGTAGTTGTTCAATTGCCAGTGTCTATTCAATTTGATGGAAAAGTTTGTTCTTGAACTCAGTTCCATTGTCTGTTGCCATTTTCATTGTGCCACCCTCATAGGTGTAACAATGTGTGATGAAACTGCTGCTGACATCTTGAGCAGTCTTGTTGCAAAGAGGTACAACCCAACAATAGCTTGTGAACATATCCATGATGGAGAGGGCATGTTTGTAACTGGCTGTTGTTTTTGCAGATGGGGCTGAACAGTTTCATGGCAACCAGTTGTCAAGGTTGAGTAGCAAGGGAAGTTGAAGGGACTGGTACTATTGGGATTGCCTGTTCATTTACTGACAATGGGGACAGTGATTGGTGGCCATCTTGATGTCATGAGGCATGGTAGGCCACAAGATGAGGCGTCTGGTGAACTCGATAAGTTCGAGAGGTACCGTGGTGGTCTGTAAGGTCATGAACCAGCACAAGGGTTGGGGGGGGGATAAAATGCTTGTGATCATGAATGACCAATTATCATTGTAACCCATTTTGATTGTGTGACAGAGACGCTGTTGCTCAGCCAAGACGAGGAACAGGACTTGCGCAGTGCTTTCATCTGAGTCAATCCTGGTGAATTGTGCTGGGCAAAAGGAGTTTTACCTTTGATAGGACAACAGATCATCGGAAAACTGATGGGGGAGAAATTTGCAGCATCCCGGTCTTGTTGAGCTCTTATATCCCACTCACTCACACTTGCAAGTATAATGTAGCCATTTTGTGCTGATTTTGTCCGATGGCCAAGTTATACGAACAAAGAAAAAAAAAGTGAAAATTATAGAAATACTATTTTTCAAAACAATCTCGTTGTTATAAGAATAAAAAGATAGTTATGGTATCAGTCTTAATGGATGGGCAATTCTGCTCGTGGGCATCCAGGGGAAGTTTGAGGTCATCCGGAATATCTGAGTCACTAGTGTAGGTTGAACCCTACATGGCCAACAAGGCAGCCGTACAACAACAAGTGATCTCATCGCATACCGGTGCTCGTCAGTGAATACTGAAGGTCTGGATGAGGGGGTGGTGATTCTTGTTCAAAATGTGCTGCATTCCCCGTGTATTTGGCTGCAACATATTTACAACTTTTGGGTGTTGTTTACATTGGTCCAGATTTTGTTGTTGGTGATTTGCACTGCTACCAGTTGAGCGCAAAAACAAAATAGGCATGGTCTTCCAAGAGTATGTGCCCAGCAGTTTCTCCATCAAAATTTTGTTCAAATTTGGTCTGAAGATTTGTTCTGTAAGCAAGATGGTATGGCAAAAAATTATTTTTGTCTAAAGGAAGTGATCAAAAGTTGGCATTGCTCCATTTGGATCTTGTATGATGCTGTTGACCTCAAGCAAAATGTCACCAAGTGAGTCCTATACAAATTGTGTGAACTGGCTATATTTTCACCAAATTGCACGCCTTTCCCAATTCACATTTGTTGCTGCTTCTAATCGCCTGCTGGATTATTTTGTGTATTCAAGGGAGGTTGACATTCTGATACCATTGGTTTAGATTGTAAGGTTCAGCTTCAACTCTGTCTCATCCTTTGTTGATTCATCTGCCCACTCCTGGGTGTAATTTTTGGAACCTCTTTCTTTCCTTGGCTTTCCAAACTTCCATTGTGATTGTGACATTTTTACCAAGTTTCAATTATGGGACTTGTGTTTTCTCAGTTGGTTTTGTGTTTGCAGTTGAAATTTGTTTTTGGTCCTAGTTATTGGTGTGCTTCTGGATTATGTTTGACAATGTTTTACTTTGATGATTATGCGATGGTGACTCATGCTTGCTGATGCATGTCTTGTGCACTCACATCTTCCTGTGCACTCAGATGCATTTTTGCGTCATAGCATTACGTTTTGGCAATTTGCTCAAAACTTTAATGGTCTGATTTTGATGATTTTGGGCTTGTTGGAATGTTCTTGACTTTTGGGATGCATCACAGATGCATCACATTGTGCACTGTCCAGTGGAATCAAAATTTTCCAAAATACACAGATCAACAGAAGGGATGGCATTTTCACGAAAGCCAATCTGTATGGTTGCTCACTCTGTCTTCCCGGCTCAGCTGGCATTGTTTTGCACATGCAACAGAAAACTGGATTTCATACCAAAAGAAAAGTTGCACTGGTTGCACTGATTTTTGTAGAAGTTTCATCCAGCAACCCCTGGATAAAACGACAAGGCCATTCTCACGCCAAATGTTATCCCATCAGATGGACAGTTTGAGAGTGAAAATGTGTATTCAAGGAAATGATTCATCATATTGGTAGCTTTACCAAACCAAACAAACCTCAAACCAGACACTTTTGATGGTTGTCTAATTGTAGCCCTCCCTGAAGTTGTGAGGCATTGTCCAAAAGTACTTTTTTGACATCATTCCCCAAATAAATGAAAGGACTTGCAACAGGTGTGACAGGTACAATTAATTCTTGAGTCCATCCAATTACAGCTGACAAGTTTTGTGTTGTGACAAATGAAGAAAGGAAAAAGACCAGTGAGGATGCAAGCCAACAAGTAAAGTGAGTGCACCAAAGGAGTAACAACTGCAATATGCTAGACTTCAGAGACTTTGTAGCTTTCTCTCCTTGACAGTTTTCCTTCAAAGCTTGAACAATTTGGAAAGAAAGTGTTGCTTCTGAAATGAGACCTGCAACTTGAAACAGACTGACCATGACCATCACCACAGTTGCAGAAAGCTGCTTGCTTGTGTTGATCAGGGGAAGGCAGAACTTGTCTACTGGTCCACTGGAAACTTCCACTGCAATGGTGCAGACCAGTGAGAAAAAACAAATTACAACCAGGAATTTCACAGCAAAGGTGAGTGACTTGAATCTGAAATTGAAAGGGTACTTTACAACACTGAACCTTGCCAAAGAAATGGTTGAAATACTCAAAATAGATGTGAACAAGTAACAGGTTCCAGTTCCATGCACAAAGAGACAAACTAGCCTGTCAGTCCAATACTCAAAATAAAAGTATGTTGCATCATGAACAAGGTTTGAAACCCAAAGTAAGATCATCTGTGTTGCTAAAAGAAGATCAGACAATGTAAGAAGCTGCACAAAGACAAGATAAACAAGTTTTCCACCAGAATGCTGTGGATTTAATTTTCTCTTTTGGTGTTCATATGTTTTAGTGATTTGGCTTAAAGTTGTGATAGAAACTGTAACAAATAAAATCACACAAATGATAACACCAGTTGTTATGCTCAATGCATATGACTGTAACTTCTCACAAAATGATAACATTTTTGTGTGGTTAGAAGACATACAATGAACCTGCATTGAAACAACACAACATATCCCAAGGTGGTCTGTCATTACAATGCCAGAAAACAATTCTTCCAATGCATCTGAAGAAATGCATTTCAGAGCATTGTACTCAAGTTTTAAAAACATCTTTGAACTGAGGTTCACAAACACTTGATCATGAAGAACTTCAAGTCTATTGTGTGAAACATCTATGAGATACAAGGAATTCAAATGGTTGAAGGCCTTTCTCTCAATGATGTCTATTTGGTTGCAGGCCAAGACAATTATGTGAATCTCAAGCAGGTGAGAAAAACAATGGACTTTCAACAATGAAAGTTCATTGCCAGTGATATTCAAAACAACTACCTTCTCAAAACAATAGTGACAGTTGCAGATAGAAGATTCTACTAATTTATTGAATGGGGCACTGAAGACCATCACCTGCTGCCACAGGGAATAGAAATGAACCAAAGATGGTATCTTGCAGGATTGAACAAAGATGGCAAGATATGGCACATGCACAAAATCTGTGTATAACACAGAAACATTGTTGCACAAAACTGCAAAATGAAAACATTCACATTTTCTTGGATAACTTGTCCCCAGCAGCTCACAGATCAGGTCATCTTCATGATGAGGGCAATCACCCACTTCATTACACACATCCAGAAGGTGAATGCACAATTCAGACTGATAACAATGATACATGTTTGTGCACCTTGATTTAAGTGTGCATGCTAATTCATCATTTCCATCTGGACAGTCCCATTAGCCATCACAAACATAACTGTATGGTATGCAATAATAATTAGGACACTTGAACTTGGCATTGCATTTGACATATTTGCATTCTTCTATGTGAGATCCTGTTCGGCATGGAACAATGTGACCAAGATCACTGAGCATGAAAACACAAATATCTATTATTTTGTAGCACAAAGGATGACCTGTCATACATGGAATGTCATTATTATTGTCACAGGACTGACAAAAATTATCAAATCATTCACTTAACAAAATGAAAACAATTAATTCATCATCTGCCTTGAAGCAATCAGGAATCAAATCATCAACTTCTCTTTGGTCAATTATTGAACTATTTGCACATTGATAAATTTCCATTTCTTTTGTTGATTCAGTTAATTTTGGTACTTTTCTGGTTTTGTAGCTTTCACATTGTCCATAATGGTTGGTAAAAAGTAAGGGCCTACAAGTGTATTTGTTCATGTGGTGTGGTTTTGGTAAATTTGGTCTATAGAAACCATTGCAAGTGAATAAATTTGACACCTTTTCTCTGTTTATACAAGTCAGAAATATTGGTTCATATTTGTGGAAGTTTACATATGGTGTGGTGTCTTCACACACAAGAATGTAGAAGGCCACATTTCAGTGTGATTTGAATTTCCAATTGAAAACAAACAGAATGTTTCTTGCAAATATCAATAAAGTTACTCTGAATTGATGCAAAGCAAACACTGACATTTCTGGAACTTCGTGGTGACACAGGAGACTCTCAGATGAATATCCATGATCCGTGCACAGAACAAACCCTCCAGACCTACATGTCAATCTACCGTCGCACCAGTGTGTTCATTTGTGGGCCTGTGTAATGCTCTGTATGGCCAACACACAACACAAACATTCACACACTTCGAGATCTATGTTATTCTCCAATGCTCCTTGGCTACCCAAGGACACTGCTGGTATTTCCCCCATACTGACTGGCCACCAGCACACAACACACACACACACACACACAAAACCTCTGCTCTGAGTTAGTAAGCCACAGAGGAGAAATAAAAAATATATACACTGAACCTATTTCATGCACTGCCTGAGGCCAAAGATCACATAGCCCCCAAATGGTGAGTGCTGGAAGAGAGTAACTTTTGAACAGATGGAATTGACTCTCCCCATGGCTCATGGCTGTGCTCCTCTTCAACTCCCCCGCCCCTAACTCAGTGCTCTCTGACTTCAGTGTGAGGGAGGTGTAGCAGGCAGGTCAGATTTCATACAGGTCCAGCTGTGCAGGTTTATCCAGGTTTTGAGTCTTTCGTGCACTAACATGGCAAAATTGGCTTTTGGCCTCCCTCCCTGTAGTCTTGCCGAAGCCTCCCCCCCTACTTCCCTCCCTCTTCCATTTTGCATCAATGTGAGAATGGGTCGTTATTTTTGAGTGAATTTATTGTTTCACGAAATCAATTTGAAAAGAGGAAAATATCAATCATATTTTCTTGGGATGCTAAAGAACTGAGACAAAGGCCCCAGTGTGTCACTCTTCTGGCTTTGTTTGCTGATCTTTTCCGTGTGTTTATTGCACAGTGTGTTGTCATCCAACTCTTCTGCCTTCACTGCCACACAGTCATCGCAGTCATCACAACTCCAACAAAACAGGCCACCAGATCTGTTGACAAGAAAAATACGAAATTATCTCAAGGTATGCGATGACTTTTCTCAACTATCAGAGAAAAGGTAGCCATTTTGCCTGGATGTGATGTTTTGCCCGGTGATGATGAGTGTGGTGATGAAGATCTTGCAACTTCCCATGATCTGTTTGACATTCTTCCTTTGAAAATAAAACAAATAAAAATCGTTTGAATCAAACACCAAGCTATCAGAGTTATCCCTTGAAGGCGACATCCCTTCCAAGAGCACAACAAAAAATCATGAACACACACCTCTTTTTCTTTCAGCTTGAAAATGTGGAGAAGAAATGGTTCCATTTGTGCTGGAGTGGGACATGTCGTCATCGTGCTTCATTCCTGAAAAGTAGCGAAAGTCAGTGTAGGGAGACAAACGTTCAAACTCAAAATGTGAGAGTACGGACACAAAACACTTGTGAATTTCGGTTCAACTCCGATGCCTTTGGATATTGCCTGGCCTTGATTGGTTGTGGAATGTACCAACTTTCAATTGTTCTTTCATCAATCATTGAGAGTCAAACTTTGGTTTCATTGTATTCAAAACCACATCTCCATGCAAGTTCATTTTATTTGATTGCTTGTCTGTGTAGATGTCCTGTGGACACCCACAATCTTTGCATTTATCCAGTCTGATGAGACAAAGAAAGTAAAATCTGCCCACTGTTGTACGGTTGTACCTACAGTTGTACCGTAGGTACCTGGTGGTCACCACAGCATTTACCTAATCCTCTTCACGATATATCTTCGGGATACTCACGGGTATGCTCACAGCTGAAGCTGTACCACAGCTTCAAGCAGGGTTTAGTGGGAAAGGTTCAATTACGGGTAAAGCATTCAAATTGACACGTAACACCATTTTGTGTCCAAAAGAAGCTCACCTTGGGTACGAGCAAAGATTGTTGGATGTGATGAGAATGTTCTCCGGGGGACTTCTGAAACTAATTGGTCATTCTCGTAGTAGTGCCTGTTCTTTATGTCTGTTATGCTGTCAGAAAATTCAGAATTTGAAATTCCAAGTCACCTTGTGTCTCAGTGGATGTCAGAAATGGTGTGGTTGTGGCTGAAACAGAATACAAGAGAAATATGTATTTTTGCAGAAGGAAATTATCACAACCAATTCTTCTTCGCTCAGGAACAAAATGCAAAATGACATATTTACAGGAGGAAACATTCAGATTCAACTGCTGTTTTTATTTCAAAAAGGTGCTTCAGTAACATCAACATTTGTTTGGCATTGTGTCCAACTTTTCAAAGGAATTGTCATTTTCTGGCAACCTTGACTACAAACAGACTCTGACTGTTTGAGTCACAGTGAACTTGGCATATAATCCGTCAAGTTTGGTATTTGGAACTGTTCAGAACTCCTTACAGGGCAGGAATATTGGATGTGACACGGAATGCCCCACTGACTCACTGACTCACTGACTCACTGACTCACTGACTCACTGACTCACTGACTCACTGACTCACTGACTCACTCACTCACTCACTCACTCACTCACTCACTCACTCACTCACTCACTCACTCACTCACTCCTCAACTCACTCACTCACTCACAAACTCACTCACTCACTCACTCACTCACTCTCTTGCTCACTCACTTACTCACTCACAAACTCACTCACAAACTCACTCATTCACTCACAAACTCACTCAGGCACTCATTCACTTACTCAATCACTCACAAACTTACTCACTACTCACTCACTCACTCACTCTCTTACCCACTCACTCACTCACTCACTCACTCACTCACAAACTCACTCAGGCACTCACTCGCTTACACACTCACTCACTCACCCACTCATTCTCTCTTCCTCCCTCTCTCCCTTGTGAGAGTCCAAAGTCAGGAACACTGCGATGCCCTGCAGAAACAGTGATTACGTTTGTTCTCACCTGGACAGGTTGGTATATGACAGTGCTCCCATCTCTTGTCGGGGTCTGTGGTGTAGCACCAGGGGCCCTCAGGATCATAGCCAGGGTTCCTGCAGTAGTTCTCTGCAGAAAAAGAACTGTTGAATCAAGCTCAATGGGAAGAAACACAGAATACAGTGTTGATCAGTGGGATCAAGAACTCTGTGTATGTGAGGCAACAAACAGGTCACTTGGTGCACAAGTCAGCACTTTCAAAGTTGACAACAATAGTTTTTCTACATATATATTTTCAGAAAGTCTTGCAACATCTTGTTTCCTTCATTTTCTGATTGTTGTCATGAAACTGATTGGGATGTGAGTGAGTTGTTGTTTTAGAGACAAACTCCAACCTTGCAACCCAAGTTCCTTCATTCTCCTGGGGTCATCAACAAACTCGTGTTGATGTGGTGTTTTCTGGTCCCATTTTTGACAGGTTCTTCCAGAAGCTGTTTTGCTGAAGGTGGTTCCCCTGAAGTCATTTCCATTGCTGCTCCTCTTGCATTCCAGCACTGAAAATGGAAGACATGTATGCAAATGTACGTCGACCGAAATATTCAACTCTTACCAACAAGTGGACAAGGTGCGTAACCTCGCCGATGTCATCACTTGTGTTTTTCTCAGGAGGACTAATTTCACATTTGACATGAGCAAATAAACCACAGGCAGTCAAGATTTACCAAATGTCTTGGTGGTGTGTTTCCCTTGTCCAGCAGCAGGTTGTGATGGTTTGTTGAAATATTCTGAAAAGACAGAAGCAGCAGAATGAGTCTCAGTCGTGTTCAGTTTCCGCCATCCAGACAACAAAAAGAAGATCCCAGAAACAGAAGATCCCAACAGTGTCTCTGTTCAGAATTTGGTGTGGGTTTGATTCTTCAGATTTTTAGAGTTTCTCGTCTCTCGTCCGGATGGCGCACAAGATGACAAACATGTGTGTGAAGTCAAGGCAAACTTTTTCTTGCCATAGAGAAAACAAAGAGTAATAGCTATTCGTGCAGCTTGAACTCATGTCAAACATTGCCAAATATTGATGTTTGGTATTTTCTGAAAGAGGGCAACATGTCTCAAAAGTATATTTGAAATTTGGTGCAAAACATGGTGCATGTGGAGCAATGTCATCGAATTCGGACGATTTGGGCTCAAGTAGGGCCATTTTGAGCCGCCAGACCTCGCAACAAAATCCTGTTTCTTCCTTGTCCTTCTTAATTCACAAGTCTGAATGGTTTGTCTGCCCTTATTGTGTACAAGAGGTGGGACGTTTTTGTTTGGTCCCCAATTTGACAGTTGTCACGTTGTTTGACTGAGTGCTCTTTTGTAGAATGAAACTCACCTGCACAGTCCACATCTTGCCAAACAGTTCCATTTTCACATTGTGGTTCATATCTGCCAAACCAAGTGATGGTGCCAGCCATTTCTTTTTTCTTCAGCCAACAGAGGGACACACATTGCCACTTATTACTGGCATGTCTTGGGCTGCTAAACTCCAGTTGGAGAGGTCCTCTGATTCCATCAAAGACAGTTGGATCCAGAGTTGTCAGCTGATTCCAGTACAACTCTAAATTCTGCAGGCTGGGTACTCCTCTGAATGCTCCAGGTTCAATGGTTCTGATCTTGTTGCCTCTCAATGCAATGAGTATGCATGAAGAGAGACCAGAGAACACATTAGTCTTCAACAATACAATGCTGTTATAACTCAGGTGAAGAACCTGAAGGTCAGTGAGACCATTGAAGGACCCAATGCTGATCATGGATATCCGATTGTAGTTCAGAATAAGTTTAGTACAAGATGTGAGGGAAGAAAACACACCACTTTGCAAGAAGGACAACTCATTGCCAAGCAGGCTCAGTGTTCTGACACTTCTCAGTTGTGTGAAAGCCTTGGACTCAATGCTTTTTATATCATTACCATAAAGATTTAGATCTTCACAAGCAGTGAGATGTGAGAACACCAAAGACTGAAGAACTGGTATGTTATTGGCATACAAGTTGAGATGTAGTAGATCAGTGAGTCCAGCAAATGCATCAGTGGCCATGGCAGAAATTTTGTTTGTGTTGAGTGTTAGTTTCTGGAGAGCTGTCAGAGGAGAAAACAGGTTGGCAGGAATGGTTCTGAGTCTGTTGGAGTGCAGAGATAATTCCATCAAGTTTTGCAGCCCATTGAAAGCTCCTGGCTCAATGTTTGAAATTTGATTGATGTCCAAATGCAACTCCAAGCATGCCACAAGAGCTTGAAAGAGATCTTTCTGTAGCACTGCTATTCTATTGTTTGAGAGCAATAATTTCTCCAGTTTGCTGAGTCCACTGAAAGCACCCAGCTCTAATGTGTCAATTCTATTTTTGGTCAGGTTTATTTCAGTGCAATTTGCCAGAAAGGAAAACACATTTGCCTGAATTACACTGAGTTTGTTTTGGGACAATAACACAACTTGGAGGTAGGCAAATACTTCATGTGAGAACAATCTCCATGGTATTCTTGTGATATTTTTTTGGCTGAGGTCTGCTGATGTAGAGTCCTGGGTCACAAATTTAACAATCGTTTTAATGTCAGATGGAGAATTTCTCTCTGTTGAACCACCACCTGCAAAAATGAACTTCTGTTTGTCACCAATTCAATCAAGTATTTGCTGATACTTTGATGATTTTCTGCATTCGAGTGATCATTTGGCAGTCTCTGTTTGTCAGTAATGCGTACTGCAGCCACACAACAAACATTTACGAATATGGTGCTTGTGTCGGGACATTTTCTGCGCACCCTTTTGATTACATCATGTTCATAATTCTCAAACCCAGACAAATCGAATTGCGGACGTCCCCCAAAATACGGTGAGAACATCATCGCGATACTTGAACAAGAAATATGTTGCAACAATTAAATCATTGTTTTTACATTCAAACCCACCTGAGCAATCCAAATCATGCCAAGTAGTTCCATCTGCACATTGAGGCTCATAATTATCAAACAGAGTGATGACACCCGCCTTTTCTTTTGCCTTCAACCAACATAGGGACCTGCATTGCCAGTTGTTGGTGGGAAGTCTGAGGGTGTTCAACTCCAATCTCATTGGTCCTTTGATTCCATCAAAGACAGATGGATCCAGAGTTGTCAGCTGATTCCTGTGCAATTCCAAACTCCTCAATTTGGACACTCCTTCAAATGCTCCAGGTTCAATGGTTGTTATCTTGTTGCCTCTCAAGGCTATGTGTGTGCATGAAGTGAGCGGGGAGAAGACTTGAGCTCTCAGAATTGAAATTCTGTTGTAATCCAACCATAAGATTTCCAAATTTGAGAGCTGATTGAAGGCTCCAACTTCAATAGATGAAATTGAGTTGTGAGGGAAACATAGACTAATACAAGCCTTGAGATGAGAAAATGTGTTGGCTTGGAAGTGAGATATATCGTTGGACCAAAAGTCCAATTTCTTGAGATTGCTGAGTCCAGTAAAATCATTCACTTCAACACTTGAGATGTTATTAAAAGCAAGATATATCTGTTCACAAGCAGTGAGATGCAAGAAAACATCAGACCTCAGGGTTTTTATTAGATTTGATTCAAAATAAACATACTTCAGCCTGCTGAGTCCAACAAATGTGTTGTTTTCAATGGTTGAGATTTGATTAGAACTCAGTGTGATTTTCCTGCAGTTCGAGAGAGTGGAGAACATACCAGTATTGAGAGTTTGCAGCCTGTTGTTGTGTAGTGACAACAAATACAGGTTGTGTAGGCCATTAAATGCTCCTGCCATAATATCAGAAATCTGATTGATGTCCAAATGCAATTCTACACAAGCTGTACGTGGTTTGAAGATGTCAGTCTGCAGTTTTGTGATGCTGTTGTTTGACATGTGCAACTTCCGGAGGTTCCTGAGTCCATAGAATGCTCCAGACTCCAATGTTACGATTTGATTTTCATTCAAATTAATTTCTCTGCATGTTCTCAGATTTAAGAAGACATGTCTCTGCATGACAGTCAATTTGTTTTGGGTGAGAAGCAAGTATTTGATCTTTGTTGAAAGTTTTCGTGAAAACAACTTGTCTGGTATTCTTGAAATGCTTTTCTGACTGAGGTCCACCAACCTGGAACTATTTGAAATTATTGAGACAATTTCTTCTTCATCAGGTGGAATTTCTGCAGCACTTGAAATACTTGTTAGAATGAGGTTAAAACCTGCAACACAGAAGACCACCAGACATTGTCACAGAAAAATGTAATCATGTTTCCCCTTCTTGGGAAGCAATACATCATTTGTCTCGCTTACCCCAACAAAGGATTTTGCACAGCATGTTAATCTCTCTCATGTCCCATGTCAGGTATATCAAGAAAGGTTAACTGCCTCGCAAAGGTTTGATTTCTCTGAGAAGAACACGTACCACCGAACTTCTGTGGACAGGGATGTACAGCAAACTTTTGCATCTGTTTGTGAAAAGAGTGATGCCCATCAAACAAAGAACTGTCCTTTGTCACGGCCAAAGGTTCAAAATGTTCATCACCTGAACTTCAACTGTTGACCTCAAATGTCAATTACTGGTCACTGAACCTGCACTTCTTGCTTTCACTTGATATCAAGTGCTCACTTTGGATTCAGTTCAGATTGTTTAGAGAGACGTTCAGGAGTTTAGGAAACAAAACTGATCATGCACAATGTCACAATTCATGCACACAGAGCTCTCACAGAGACACATGGTGAATCAGCCTCAGTGCAACTGAATTTGCAATCTCTCATCCGGGAGACCTTCTGGGTTAAAATGCTTCTATTTTGCCCTGAGATGAATGAATCTTTGGAGAATTTGCCGGAAGGTGGAAATTTACCATTTGTCAGATGGGAAAACCCATTAGTTTTTGCCATTGGAGGAGGCCAGTTTCTGAAAGGTTTGGGAACTGAAGCAAGCAAATTTCCTGAAATTTAGTATGTGCAAAATGTTAAATTCGTGATCTCCAAAGTTCACATGGTGATGTTCCTCTCCAAAGACCTTCTGCCAGACAAGGCCAGGATATTTCATTGAGATTTTCTTCTCGAGTCGCCAAACCTTCATGCACCAAATAGAAACAGATCACAGGCTTCCAATTTTAAAACAAACAAATTATGAGAAATGTAAAACTACCCTTTTTCGCAGCACCCTGCTTTTTTCTGGAAGTGAGGTGATGCCTTGGACACCAGGCTGCCTGAACCCACTTTCAGTAAAGATTATGTTTTGCTCTGCCAGAACCTTTCATACTTCTTTGCCATTGGTTGGTCACATTGAGCCAGGCCTGATTGAACCATGGACAGATTAGCATTCACAAAGCACGAAGTGACAGATTTGTGAGTGTGTGGTATCCAGTGTTGGGGAAAATACTAGGGTTCTTTCCAATAGAGAGGCACAGCCAGAATGGGACACAATTCCCAGACCTGTATGCAAAATGGAAAAATTTGGATTTTTTAAGTGAGGGACCCCGAATGCGGGTCCCAAGTGGTGAGTTGAACTGTCCCCCCTGCATACATGTGCGCCCTTTTATTTGTCAATTATTGCAATACCTTTCTCATCAAAAACTAATGCTCATCAACTGGCTTCCAATGGACACCAGACAAAATCAAAGCCCCAGAACCCCCAAGCAGCGTTTGTTCCTCCATGTGGTGCACAGAAGTGCAAAACAGAGATTTGGGAATTCCACCTACAAAAGGAGTTCAGGGCTGGACCGGGAATCTTGTTTGAACATGGTTTGGCACTTTTCAATGCTTGAACTGCATCAGATAAAGAAACTACTTTTTGTGTGGAAATGAAGGTTTCCCAGTCTCCAAACAGAAACAAACGTTTTGTTCTACTAAATGTATTATTTCAGCTTTCAATCAAAAGACACATGGGCCATTATCTTGATTCAGTTGCATGTGACACTGAACAGGCACAATCATGTGCAAAATTCCACCTGCATGTCATGCACGGGTTTTTATTGATCTGTGTCTGGTTGATTTTCTGTGGAACAACAGCCTTTTTTACCACTGGATTTATGACCCACAGGGCCATGGTCAATTCTCCGCATTGCCCTGGTGTTGTTTTGTGCTTTGCAGAATACTTACATCCGAGAATTTATGACAAAAATTATGGAAACAGAAATGTACACAAATATAGGTGACACCTTTTTCCATTTTTGGTTGGACTGCTTTGTGGACAACCACTCATTCACAGTGGGCAATACTGTGCACAATTGCAGTTGTTTACTAAAAAATAAACATGATTGACTCTGGTGACATCAAATCCTCAATGTTGGGAGACAGTCACAGATCCTAGGGGACCAGAGACACATCTGGGGATGAAGCACGAGGAAACATGATCGGGTTGCTGTGTGTGTTTTGTGAATCAACAGCAACAATCAACGCAAGCAGGCGTCACACAAATGAAAAATGCGCAAGCATGGTGAACAACGTTTTTGCTACCAGTGGTTCAGTGGTATACGAGGCTTGTCCAAATGAAGGTGAACATGCGCTCGTGTGTCAAATGTTTTTGCGGTGCGGCACGTATCGATCGACACAGGCGACCCTGGGGTCTGTCTGGCACATTTCCTGTGTAACATGTCACTGCAAGGTCGTTGTGCTTGATGCTGGAGACAGGGGAAAAACAGTATCAATCACCATTCGGCAATTTGCGTTGCTTGTGAATGGAAGGATGAAGCTCTGCTGTGCGCAGCGTCACCACATAATTGCATGTGCCACTCGAGGCAAATCACAAGGCGAGACTTTTAGGCTCCTGCAGGAGGTCTACGGTGATGACAGTCTGTCCAGATCAACCTGCAGGTGGTGGTATGTCTGTGCTCTGCAGGGAAACATGTCATGTGAGGATTTGGAGTGACCCAGCAGGGAGCCCACTGCTCGAAACTTGGCAAATGTGCACAAAGTGCAACAAGTTTTGGAACAGGATAGGAGAGTGACAGTGCGGCAGATGGCTGCTGAAGTCCACATCTCGATAGGAAGTGTTCACACTATTCTGAAGAAGGACTTGGACATCAAAAAGAAGGCGCCCAAATTTGTTCCACGTCTCTTGACACAAGAGCAAAAAGACTTGCGAGTGCACCTGTGTTGTGAGAACTTGAAGGAGTGTCAAGACCCATTGTTCTTGTGGTCAGTCATCACAGGTGATGAGTCCTGGTTTAGTGTCTTAGAACCAGAACAAAAACAACAAAGCCTGCAGTGGGTGGAGCGCAATGCAACCAGGCCGAAAAAAGCAATCCGGAGTCGACAGGTGTGCAAGACCATGATGGAGGTGTTCTTCGATGATCAGGGCATCATCCACCTGGAATTTTTGCCACCAAAAATGACAGTCACATCAAAAGTTTATGTGGGAATTTTGGCAAGACTCAGAGAGACAATAAGGAGGAAGAGACCAGCTCTTTGGCAAGGGAATTTGTACCGGATCCTCCATGACAACCCATCGGGTCACACTGCGATCCCAACTTTTGCGGCAATGTTGGAGACATCAATGAAGAGTGTCAGTCATCCACCCTATTCCCCTGATCTGGCCCCAGCAGACTTTTGGCTTTTTCCATATTTGAAGAGTCAAATCTGGGGCCAGATCTTTCCTTCAGTTCCTGCTTTGCAAGACGGATTAATGGAAGTCATTGGATGCATGCCGCGCAGCATGTTTCATGACTGCATCCACCAAAGGCTCCCAAACAGATGGAGGAAGTGCATTGCTGCCAAAGGAAACTACTTCGAGGGGGATGACATCCATGTTCCAGATGATGAACACCTTCTTGAAAGCTCATCTGATGAGTTGGACACTGTGTCAGATACAGATTGAGAGCACATTTCCACTGCGCTTGTATGAAAGCAGGCTGCGACGTGCCGCAGCACAGCCTTGACTCAATGCAGTTCGCCAATCTGCAACCTCATGACATTGTTCTCACATGTGAAATAAGTGGTGCACATCAAGGAAGTCGATCGGAGGTGTCTGTAAATCTTGCGCACATTAAAAGTCTTCAAATTGCAAAATTTTTGTCCTTTCGGTTGCGCAGGAATCGAGAAAAATGCGCATGTTCACCTTCATTTGGACAAGCCTCGTATTTGCTGCGTTTTCTTGACGTGGGGAGGCCAGACCCCTGGGTACGGAGTTCTCATCTGGCGCAGATCCTGGTTCCAATCGTGCCGGGTGTTTGATCTTCTGCCTCAAGTTCATCATAAAAAAGGCGTGTTGAGAAACGTGGATACATGCAACCCTTGAACTCACCCATTGACAAAATGTGCCCGAAATGAGCGCTTGTCTGTGCGCATGTTGACTTGGTCACTTCAACAGGTGGCCTGACGCCTCTGATTTGAAGTCGTGCACCCAAAAACCACAAAGTGAAGAACTACCGTTATTTTTTTGTATTGTTTTTCTTGCTTACTTCCCGCTTTCATTGTGAGTTGGGTTTATTACTTGCAAACTGTGAACAGATTCCGGACCTGCGCTCTAAAAGAAGCAGTGAAGGCGGTGTAGAAATAAAATTTTATTCCAAAATTGATGTCGGCCCACTTGTCAATCACCATGAAGCCTTTGTTGGTTGGATTGAACATTTCATCACTAAACACATGTGTTGTCCAAAATTCATGTTGAAGTCAAATGGAATAGAAAACAAAACAAAGCACAAGAAAACAGCAAAGGTGGGGGCAAATAGTTTGGTATTTTGGTTGCCTTGTGTTCTGTTTGTGAGTATTTTGGATTCACTTCTCATTTTTTCATACTACAGTTGCAATGCCTAAGTTTCCAACTACAACAATACCCAAATGTGATCCAACCTCAGAGACAGCAGCTGCCCCCTGCAGCAAAGTTTGAGCATGAGAGTCAGCACATCAGTCTTGAAAGAACACAAAGCCAGAGTCACCATAATGCTTGTTTATGTGGCAATTATACCGATTATACTCAGAGAAACACAATAGAGAAATTACTATGCAAGCAAGAAACATTTTCAGCTTGACCTTCATCATCTACATTTTTGGTTCAAGTGGCATAGAGATTGCAACACACCTTTCAATTGTCAAAGCCACAACCATCCAGGAACAGAAAGGTATACAGAACATGTGAGAAAGGTGTAAATTTTACAAACACATAGAAAATTCTCTGCAAAGTGTTGTTGATGAGAATTATTAAAATGGTCCAAGATTTTCAAAATAAGATCATAAAAAGGCACACATGATCAGACAATGCCAACACTGCAATAATGATTCTTGTTGTTTCTGGAGATTTGTTTTCTGTGATGACAAATACAGACAAAGAACCTCCCATCAAACTCACAAAAAAACAAATAATTTTAAAGCAGATTTCACATGTTTGCAATGTTCTTAGTTTCACAAGAGTCAAACTCTGCACAACTGAATGAACCACTGGAGATGTTGGTGTGATTGATGAACACATTGTTGGCATCACTGCTCCAAAAGACACCAGATTTGTCTTCCTCAGGGTTTGTTGCCAGTTATCTTTACAGTTTGCTGCAAAGTCATGAAACATCCCTTGCAGTTGACAACTGACCAGAACAGAACAGGGTTTCAAATGCTTTTTTGTATACAAACCTGCTGGCAATAAGAAGCTGGTCACTGGTTTCTTTGTAATTGTTTTTCAGATCTCTTCGGAGACGAAATTGACAAGCAAGTCGACCACCATTCTTGTTTCTCCAAAACAACTTTGAGTGTGCTTGCCTGGAAGTGAAGGCGACCTCCCACATTTTGAGAAGCGTAAGCCTTCAGCTGGCCCAGACGGTAAAATCCTATGATCTGTAAATATGTTGGCCAGAATGAACTCCCTTGTCTAAAAAGGTGTTGATTTGACCATTTCCTACTGAGCGGAGATGTGTTTCAGTCTGCAAAAATAACAGGAATGTTTTGGCATTTTTGTGCCCATCAAAAATGAATAAAAACATGCCAAGCAAGCATGTGAGCAAAGCAGGGTGTTCTGACCAGCCACTGGTGAAGTAAATGGAACTGGACCTTTCTGTCTCAAACATGAGTGTTCTACTGGATCTCTAAAGTCTTCACTGGCTAAACAATAATTTGTCGTGTCTAGATCAGCTACAGTTCCCTCGGCTATCTGCTGGGTCCAAACCAACATGGGTGATATCTTCATCTTCACTGGTCAAGCGGCTGTCTGTAAAAACAAGGGCACACTTGCCTTCCCATTTTGCTTTTATTTTCTCCACAGTTGGTGTATGCCAACCCCTTTTTATGCAGATTGACAAAGTTGAATTGTCATCACATCTCAGTGCTATGAGATAGATGTTACCTCCTCAGCTATGAACATCCAAATGACCCTTATGAGGACTCCAAAGCTCAAGTTCTATTTGCCATGGGGGTCCCTCTGGGTGGTGGATGGACAGACACATACTGATGATACTGGTAGCTGGCATGACAACAAAACAACAAAATCCCAAATGCTTGAGCTGTATGGATGTTGGAGAAGTGAGCAAGCAAGAACAACTGCACTGTTTTGCTGTATCTTTACCACAGTTGTACCATACTCTATGTTTCTTTGGAATATGTGGTGGTGATGTTTACTTCTATGTTCTTGGAGGGCCTCTCTCTTTGCAGAACTGGAAATTGGACCTTTCTCTTCTGATTTGAGCCTTATGGATGTTGGATCAGTCAGACAAGAACAACTACAGTACAGACTTTTGTCATTTTATTGAATCCTGGTCACATCACAAAAAAACATGGTGAACATGTTTCTATATGCAGTGGTGATGTGAACTTCCAGTCAGAGGGACTTCTCTTACGACCAACCTGGAGCTGAAAGCAGAAAAACAGCAAACTCAAACTTATTTCAAAATCTATTTGATTTCAATTGTCTGTTGAAACCCCAAAATATCATTTCACCCGTTGTGAAGCACTTATGACAGATTCACTCACCCATCTCACACAGAAAGTCGTAATGGTACTGTTGGTTCCAAGTGTCACACACTGCATCATCGAAGAGGCCATCCCACACCGTGGCGCAGAAAGCATTCGCACCAGGTATACCAGCAGTATTATCCGGCTCTCCACTGTCCCAGTTCCTGAAGCTTGCTAAAATGAAACACCATGTATCAAATACTGCCTTGTTTCATCAAGAGAAGACAATCATTTGAATGCATCCCCCTCAAGCAAACTAAATGATGTCCTTACAGGTGCTTCCATCCACCCAGCCCCAGACGCCATTTGTTTTCTCCAGTCCAATCCACAAATAGGCACTGCAAAACCCCCACAACATTTGCACAGCATGATCAAATGTGACAGTTCATCAAACTATGTTGTCACCAAGAAAACAGAAACTGTACTTTACTCAGCTGGTAGCGGATAAGGTCGTTTTCTTCAGCAGAGTCAATGGTGACAAGGTTTGCCCCATCCTTCTGGCACTCTCGTTGGGCAAAGGGTTGAGATCCATGTCTTCCCCCCATTTTGTAGCATCTGCCCCCCAAAAGGCGGTAGTCACCAGGACAAGCTGTGTGAAATAACAAGTGCATTGTTTTACTTTGAACAATATGCAGCCACCATGGAATTGAAAAATTACCTATACAGGTGAACTATGGCTGGGCAAGGTGCAGTGTGTGTGTGTGTGTGTGTGTGTGTGTGACTATGCATGTGCTGCCACACTGATTTCTTTGCTAAAAAGAAACAACCAGCCCACATCATGTCCTTACGATTTTTCTCACAGACAGATAGCCTCCAGTGGAAGCACCCTGCATCGTTCCATGTTCCAGATGGTTTCATCTCCACAGTCTTCTCCAGAGCCATAATTATTGGGTTCTCCACCTGACCAGTTTCTGTAGCTTGCTGCCTGAGCAGAAGAAAACAGTGGTTATGAAAACTAATACATCTGATTTCCACAGTCATTTGCAATGGTCCCCAGCAGGATTTACTCACATGTGCTACCAGCACTCCAAACCCAGTCACCTTCAGTTGCTTTATCATTCAAAGCAATCCAGCCATCTCTTCCACTGAAAAGAAATCAAAGGTCCACATACAACAGCACAGGCAACAAAATTCAACAACAATGACATCAGGCAAAAAGTTTTATATTTACTCCAACAGTTTTCTGACAAACTCATTCTCATCAGCATCATCAATGGTCACCAGGTTTGCATTCTCTCTTTCACAGTCAGCCTGATTGTCCCATTGTGGTACATTGTTGTTGTTACGCTTGTAG
>JAAUXT010009721.1_pt1 | contig 39044 bp, 40 predicted proteins | sample 7278171 | NCBI WGS metagenome assembly JAAUXT01 (sample SAMN14350112, study PRJNA611818) | marine sediment metagenome | isolation source: surface marine sediment (1.8m) | place: French Polynesia: Moorea | collected 2018-08
AGCTTGTGATACCATAGAGGAAGGTAGCCTAAACCACTGAGCTCCAACTCATACTCTACAATAAACTATACTACAACATCACTACTGGGGCTTCACTCATATATACAACAGATCCTCTACTAATTTTGGCATCGTCATGCACTACCAAGACAAAAGCGCACCAAACTTGGCTTGGCAACCAGGGCATGGTTTTCTGAAGACTCTATCTCCACAGGGACCACAACCTGCCGCACATCTATACAGGAAGGTTCCACCAAATCAGCTCCATCCATTTTGTAAGTTCCATCCGCAGGTCAGCGGTACTCACAGAATCCATTCGTGTGGGATCTGCGCAGCTCAGAATTGCACTGCTTGGCTTTTCAAATGGTCTGCAACACGCGGGACCTTGGAGATGTTTTTCAGCTTCGAAATGAAAAATGCACGACAAAAACAACGAGCCAGGTATTCGGTGAGTTACACTCGTGCTCCCGGTGGGTGAGATTCTGACGTTCTTTCTTCAAACGACGTGTGCGACAAGAAGAAATCCCTTTTCAGTGTGTGACAACGCACCCGTTTTCAGCTTTGCCTCATCGTGCATTCTCTTTTTGGCTCGTTGACTTCCAACATAAAGCGAATGATCGCAAGATGCACCAACTTGTCACTTCCCGGAAGAAAGACAGAACTGGCGTCATATTATGTTCCTCTGACACGAGAGTAGTCTTGATGAAACAGCTCTGCATGGACACAGGTCTTCGCACCGAGGTCTAAGAACGGTGCATTTCCTGTTTTGTCTTCAGGTGCATGGAACACCATTTTCTCCGTGTTATTGTGTGTCATTTCCTGTCCAAATTTGGGTGGGGCCCAACAGCGTCGGACCGACCTTGGCCACTGCGATCTCTGTTTGAACACAAATTTTCGCTGCAGTTGTGCAAGCCGAACATGCGGCTCAGCCTGAAACTGTTGATTTGTTTTTTTTGCAAGAGTCTGAACAAAAAGGGAAACTTCAGAAACCACCTCCGTGCGCAGTGTGCCGCTGCCCATTGGCTGAAAGCTTTCAACAACACAAGGTTCTTTTTGACTTGCACGCACAAATTGTTGCAGGCACAACCGTGGTGTATGTGTTTCCAACTTCTTGGAGAACGCGTTGAAGCGACTGAAGCAGTGTACTCCCTGTTGTTCAGTATGAATAGTTTTGGACTGTAGATATCCTGGCACTTGTGCACGTCTTTTCCGTTTGGACTGGGCTGCGCAAATTCATGGTTCCCTTCTTGCCTGCTGCAGGTCTGACTGGATGTGCAAGCTGATCTTCTGGTACGGACTGACGGGAAAGTGTTCAAGCGTGGCCTTCATCATCATCGTCACCCTGCACAGGTGCGTCTCCCGCGCTGTGCTTCCTGCAGATTTCCTCAGGTTTCACTGCATGGGCACCCTGTGCTGGTGTTGAACTCGAGCTTCTCCAGGATGCGTGATCAGACTGAGCTGTTTGTTCGTCAGATAATAGCAATTCACTCAATTGCTATCTCAAACAATCATATCAGTAAAAATGAAAACGAACCCTGAGAGTGAAACCAAGCCAAATTTGATGCACTCGCAAATTTTGTGAGTTGAACTTCCAAGTTTTTTGTTGCAAGATGGAGTTTTTCGAAGAGAAAAAGAAAAATTCCACACAAGAACGTTTGGAGAAAGTGAACATCCAAGTTTTGTGTCAAATATGGTGATATGCATCCAAGCCGTCTCTACGCTTTCAAAGTGCACTGAGTTTCAGGAACGTTCAACGGGTATCTCAGTTTTTGCAAGGATTCCAGATTTAACACAAGGGCGGGCCACCCTTCTTTTTTGTGAAATGTCATCTGGATTAACCTGCATCCTCAAACTTCAATCGCCAAAAAAACCAACAATCCAAACTTTCTGAAGCATTTTTCCTTGATGTGACCTTCAGTACAGATTCATTTTGTGAACCCAACAAAACATCAAAGCTCCAGGCTGCCTTTGACGAACAGTTTTTAATCGCTGCGTGAAGTGTTGGTCATGAAACGAAAACGAAAGGATTCACAACGGTTATTAAACGTGGGGTTTTATGAACGCAAGAACAATAGAGCAAACGTGCAACAACCCGGTAGCGTTTTGTAACAGAGCTTGTCGCCCAACTTTGATTTCAAAGCAAAATTGTCAAATTGTTCCACGAAAATTTCGGTCGAATGGTATGACGTGTGCCGCCTTGTGTACGACTCGTTCGGGTCCAAGCGAAGCACACGCAAGAATTGGATTGAGGATGTGAGGGACGAGGGACTCAGGTGCTGTGTGCCAATATCCTGAAAGCAACTTGATCCAATGTCACTTCGAAAGAATTGAGCTGGACACAGAAACGACAGATGCAACTTTGAAAGACTGAAACAGCAACATCATCACTTCAAGTGGGGAACACTTGCTGTAATGGGGAACTCAAAACTGCAGGGAATTGCAGAACCCAATGAGAACAAATCTGTCTTTCGTGGTGTGCAGGCCTTTTGTCCTTGTACTGATCCACGCCTGTACTGCCACAAACACCAAACGATATTTTCAATGAAAAATTATGTAGCTCCAAACTTTCAACAAATATTGTGTTGTTCTGAAAATCTTTTACATTTGAGAATGTGACGACAGTGAAGCTGTTGAAACAGTGAATTGGGGGGTCATCACGCTGGATATTTAACGGTTTGACCTGCCACCGGACAGGTGCATCGGGATCGTGGCGCCGCTGAAGCGCACGGACTGGATGACGGCCGGGTTCGCGAGGCGCCGCGTCGTCCCCGTCGTCGTGCTCGGCGCCATGGCCTACACCGCCTACAAGTGTCTCGTGGTGACTCGAGCCGACCCGGGCATCCTCGCCTGCGACGCCGTCTCGGGAACCTCCGCCGGGGTGGGCGTCCCGTGACCACCCCACGCCTGGGCAGAGCCCTCTGACTGCAGAATGTTCAAAATCAATCACACAGCAGCCTTGTTTGTTGGGCAGATCCTGACAACCTCACCGTGCTGCTCAAGTTCACCGAAAGCGACACGTTGCAACCAATACGTTCTTCTGTTTCAGGCTCGGGTGGTTGGAATTGTAACACTGGTGTGCGACGGTATTTTGCCTTTCTTCATAATTTCTGTCATGAATGCGATGATCATCCGAGCGATTCGGTCCAGACACCGAGAACTGAGCAGCTTTAAGGACGAGAGCGACGCGTCAGACCAGTCGACGTCAGGTCAGAATTGGGCTCTAGCTGTTGGTTCAAGTGTGTCTCCAGAGAAAATAGTGTATGGAGGAACCTAGCATCTGTCTGACAGCTTGAACAAGAAGCAGTGCTCAAGGCAACTGCAGTGCGAAGTCCCTTGCCGGTAATGTTGCCGATTCTTCCTTGTCCTCCTTGTCTTCCACAGGGGGGGGGGCTGGGGGGGTCAGGGGCAGGGGGATCCAGGGGCAGGGGGGTCCAGGGATGGGGGGTTGGGGAGGGGGGTTAAGGGGGAGGGGGCAGGGGACATTTCATCCACCGTGCCACATACTGCACTACCACATGGTGCTTCGCCCTAAAGGGACTTCGCACAATAACCTTGTCCTGTTTGAACCAAAAAACCCCATGATTTCTCGCCTGTAGCAACAGTACAAGACCGTGACAACATCGCCTGACCAAACACTCATCAAAGCGGGTTTTGTGTCGAGCAGAACAAGTCTTTTTAACCGGGGCGAATTTACGAACTGGGGACGTGGAAATTCTGAAACTTCAACATCGGGCCTTCTCCTCTGAAACGCACGCGCAAAAAACACACTGCAGGCAAAAACACAAACATGAAGCACGCACGCACACGGACACAGTCACTGATGCAGGTCCCGTGCGCGACAAGGAGGCGAAGTCTCAGGAGAGCCGACAGATGACGCTCACGCTGGTGCTCGTCTGCACCTCGTTCGTGTTCCTGGCGACTCCCCTCTACTTCCTGCTCGCCGTCTACTCGTTCGTCGACAACAAGGCCTCGCCCCAGACGTTCGCGACTTTTCAGCTTATCAAAACGATTTTTGAGCAGGTAAGTCGCGTCGCTGGTGATGAGCGAGACATCAGAGACCAGTCGTGGATAATCTGTCGAAGAGTGACCACCCAAAACGCACTCTACTCTTCAATATTACTCATTCACGATGAGCACACGTGCGTTCTGTGTGTGCGACCGCTCTTGCTAATTTGTGCACTTGAGACCCAACAAGTCCAGCACAGAAAACCATGATCCCACGCTTCCTTTTTTGTGAGGACATGGTCTTTTGGAAGTGACCATGCACCATGGAGAGAAACCGTCAGGGCAGAATCACACTGTTTTTAGCGAAGGATGACGGACTCGCTGACACGCAATCTTCTGAACTGCAGGGTGCTGGGAACGTTGTCCTGCTGCAAGATATGCTGCTCTACACACGCGGCTTCATTTGCTCTTGCTTGCCTTCAAAGACTTCTGAGTTTTCCTGACCCTCACATAGAATCGTCAAGAACAATTGGCAGGCCCCTTTGCCTGGATTCTCGAAAGGCCGGACGCAAAAAAAAAACCAAAATTGTTCACTTCAGATGCTGCACATCAACGCGGGAATCAACTTCTGGCTCTACTGCGCTGCCGGTGAGTTGCGCTGTCACGTTTCAATTGACTGACTTCAGTCTTCGTGTGTACTCGCGCAGAAGTGCCCTAGTCGGTCGATGCACATGCATGAGTACCTCCCACTGACCTGCTGCCATGTCCGGTGGAGTGATCGGGGTACCAAATGGTATATGTGTCACCGATCTGGCAATTGGGACACGTTGGTAAAAGTCGCCAGTGACTCCTGTACGGACTGAATCTGGCAGCTGGTCTGCATGCTTGTCGCAGGGAGCAGGTTCCGCGCCGACGTGAGGCGGGTCCTGTGCTGCGGCGCGGCGGACGAGGCTCCCGGCGGGTCGGACGGCGGCTCCGTCTCCACCGTCAGCAGCTCCACCAACTCCAAAATATAACATACCCAGGGGTTTCGTCAGGATTTTCAGGCAATGTCTGTGCGATGGAAAACGTTTGTGTTTGCACCGCTTGAAATTGCTCCACTCGGAACGCTTTGGGTAAAAAAGTGACGAAAGTCCTGGTCGACGCAATCGAAGCACAAGCCATCGATAAAAGTCAAGATGCACACAATTCAGTTGTTAAATGGTTTTGTGGGAAGCAACCCCAAGAAAAGGTCACGTTGCTCAGTCAGAACGGAGCTCTATGACTGTCTGACTGTCAGTAAGGAGGTTGTGGCTGATCCAGAATGCCAAAGAGGCACGCACCTAACTCCACGGGCATCACCCACTGGGAAGCCTTTCCCACTCCAAAGCACTCCTGCCACTGATCTGACAAAGGACTGTCGAGATCAACCTGTCAACATGTTTAGTTCTTCTGCTGAATCAAATCTACACCCCTTTCTGTGCTTTCTGATTCCTGTTGAAAACCCAAAGGTTCCATGGTGTGGAAAGAAACTACGTGCGTCAAAGTGATATCCCGGGGTATCAAGGAGATTCGTTTGCAACACTCTTGCATTCTGTCTGCATGAACACAAGTTCAGCCCATGGCATGCACTAAACTTTGTCCTGCCACTTGGAACCTTGTCTAAACCAGCCTGCCTCACCAATTAACAAATCGTCAAAATTCCAAGATCGTCAATCATCGTCTCAGAGTGACAACACCAACCTGATTGGTGCAGCTGACAAGGTCTGTTTGTCTTTGAAATCCATCAAGAGTTCCCTGCGTGCCCACGAATCTGGACTTTTGTCACGTCAAATTTTGCACACAATGTATCTGCACCACAGAAAGCCCCTAAAATCACATGATGTTTCATTTTTTACTCGTTGTGTGTTGTAAAAATTCAACTTGACAACGTTTTGTCTGATATATCCCGCAAAAATATCCCCTTTACAGGGGAATGGGTTGTTCATCGGAACTATTGGGCTCGTGGTGTTCTTGTCCAAAGCAAAACTCAGTCGAGAATCAAGACAGACACCACTCAACCAAAAGCTGCCAAACTCCCAACTGGTGACATGCAACACACAGACACACAGACACTCTGCCACGCACACACACACGTGCAGGTATCAACTGAAACCCGACACCAGAAACACTATGGACAACGTTTTTCTGCACGTTTCTTCAACAGAAACTCTTCAGGGGAACGCAGAGGAGGCAACACAACCTTCAGGTCAACAACCCGACGTTCCGGCACGTTTGGTGGTTCTTGAACGCTCGCGGTATTTTATTTTTGGTGTTTGTTTCAGTCACAAAACACATTGGAAATTGGTTCCTAAACTACAATTCTGGTTTTGAGTGCCAAAATTTTGAATGTGGTGCAGCTGTCTCAACAGCCTTCAAAGTGTGGAGTCGCTTGACCATCTCTCCGGTTTTGGAACCCGTACGACTTTTACAAGTTTGAGACGCAGTGCAATGTCGTCGTTTCCGTCACAATTTCCAACACATGCACAAAGGTTTTGAACAATCATTCTTTGGCTAATCACTGCAGTTTCGTTGTACCAAACTGCAAAACAAGGAAACAAAACGAAGACAGAACAAAACCAAGAGCAAAATTTTTCGTGTGAAGGACAACCATGCATCTCAGACTGCTGTGAGCAAAAAGGAGCACACGAAAAAGGCAAATGCATAGGGACCCGCCCTGCGTGCAGTGAACAACCCTGACAAATAGGCTTGGAGGAATTACACGGCGCCCTTTAATTCATAATTTCGTGGCTGACAGGCGAGCATGAAAGCTTTATGAAGCTGCATTACACAGATTGATGGTCGCTCTGATTGGAATTCGTGCAGCCCGACACCGCGCCTGAAAAAAGTGCGCAGAAACAAGAGCCTCCGTTTCCAGTCTTCTTGCCTTTTCTTTCGTTGTCGAAAGTTTTCTTGAAAAGAAGACAAGTGTTGCCAAAGAAAAAAAGTTTCCGGCAGGAGCATGATTTACGAGTAGACACTTTCTGAGGACATCGACTCACCCCTTTTTAACATTCGAACAAGTCGCAAACGCAGCTGTTGGCAGACAACGAGGCTTTCAGCAAAGGAAGAGTTGCATTCATCCGTCCGGCTTGCGCAGTCGCCGTCTTTCACTGCTTCCCATGCCCACCTCGTCTCTGGCTGTCAGGACTTTTGTTGCTGTAAAAAATTGTCCGTTCATTTCGACACAGCTTTGCTACCAAGATACCTGAAACCAAAGGACCTGCCCGTTACCATTTCTCAAGGATTTTGAACAGAAACTCGTGACAAGCCACTTGTAGTGATATCACAAACACACTGGTTGGTATCTCAGGAGAGACTGTCCCCGAGGGCAGGAACCTCCATATTTATTGAGTACACAGTGGTGCCATCTATGAGGTGGTGGTTCAAATTCACAGCTGGTGTGTCACACCACACTCCTCCCCCACCAGGGGGCATAGGCCTTATTGGCCTTTACAACCAATTTTAATTATTCTAATTATTTTTACAATTAATTATTATATACATTAGACAGGGAATAGATGTATAATATCAAAATTCTGCTATTTTGCTGGAAATTACCCAGCATCCCTCCCCCCCACAGGGTGATCACGTGACCCCTTGTGGTTCTGGCTCTCTCTTTGACTGTCATGGCAACTGGTGGTGCCAATGTTTCACAACTGAGCCAAGAAGAATGAGACATTTTAAGCTTTTTGCGTCAAAACATGGCCCAGAAATTGGCCTTGGAGGCTCACATGCAGGGGCTACCACAGACTCACCCACGGGTCTTGAGGGCGGTCAGGGCCCATTTTAATTTGGGGCCAACTTCACACCGGGGCTTCGACAGGCTCGTCTGGGCCGTTGCCCACGGGCAATAGACGGTAAGTGGTTCTCCAGTCACTCCACAACTGTCACAATTGCGAACTTCAGGTTTGGCACCAAAACACTAGTTGGTGTGTACAATTTCACACTTTCACGAAACCGTCGCTTCTCAGGCCTGAGCAAACTGCCTGTTGAGACAGCGCGCCAAAAGCCATCAATATTCAACGTTCACCTCAACCTTTGCTGAGACACGACTTGCAATGACTTGTTGGGAGAATTGACATTTAATTAGAAACGCTGATTTCCGCTATTGTCGAGCCATCACTTCCAGCCTTGTGGACACCTGTGGCTCAAGGACAATTGTTCGCAGCGTCAGGCTCTGGCAAACTGCAAGAAATTAATTAATCACATAAACTTCTGGAGAGAGAAGTACAATGGTCGTCAGATGGAACACGAAGCAAGACTGCCAAAATCCAGACAAATCAACACTCAAAGCAGTTCGAAATGGTGCCAGAATAAACAACAAAAGTTAGAAAGTTTTCTTGTTTCTCATGGTGGTTTCTTCCAGTTTCCCAAGAAGATCACGAAACTCGAAGGAAAGATTTCTGCTTTTCTGCACACGTTGACAATTCCAATTTTGAAGCGTTATCATTTTCCAATCTGTCACAGTCTGCCAGACAAAAAGACGGTTTGTCTCATCCTTCTTTCTCGAACACCCCTCCCGCCCCAAGTCGCACAAAAAGCTGCTATTCCCTGTGCACCTCCACTGAAAGTGGGATGACAGATGTGCGCGTAACGCAATGCTGACACTAATATGTGGCATTAGTTCTTATCACTCGATCCACAAATCACCTTCGACACGCTAAGCCTCTCCCGCGCCACTAAAAGACAAAACTGCCTTATCCAAACAAATGACTTGGTCCTTGGCTGCGATGCAGTGACACGTCCGGCGGGTCCACTTGTTTTCACAGGAATGTGCTGTCGTGGCAGCATGTGCAGCTGCAGTCAGGCCTCCACCAAACACGTAAAGTTCAACGAAAGGCAAACAAGTCTTTGAACTGCAGGAAGAAACATGTCTTTTGACCACAGGAAGACAGAAGACACCCAAAGACTTATTGCTTCCAAAGCTGACAAAATTTAGGAACCTGCTTCACTTTCAGTTGGCAATGACTTGAGTGGTCTTTTGTTCACGACTCGTGGCATTCTGCCTGACCCAGGAATTCCACCACAAGAACCAAAACATTTTCACCGAACTTCACAGTAAACTGTTTCCCCTCACATAAAGTGTGCGATATTTTGTTCACGAAAACAGAGAAACCTCGCACTTGGGTTTCTGCGCCTGCCCGCGACCGGGCGGACCTCAGATGGAGTGAGGCTCTAATCTCGCGGCTGAGAGCGCCGTCTTCTCCCGGCGCCAGGATTTGTCACTCACCCATCTTTCCGCAGTCGACTTAAGCCGCCTTCATGCGCCTGCTCCTCAAATCCCATCAATCCCAAACTTTTCAAGCACTCAAGAAAACCACGTTTCAGCAGAGCCGATCAGGCGATGGGGGAAATTTTAATGAAGATGGCTTGGAGGAATGGATGAACTTCAAACGAAATTTGGATTGACCACCCGTCAAATTTTGCGTGGACTGGATGGGCAAAGGTTGACATCTTCTGCTCATTGTCAGACAAGAAAAGTCTTTCAGCCAGTACAAAGCCGTTCCTCCTACATCACTGAAACTTCGTGGCTTTTGGTATTGTCCACAACAACTGCGACATATTGTACTGTTCGAGTGTGTGGCACCTGTGGTGCCTTCCGATATTCTTGGGTCTGTCAAACAAGTTTTTGAATGGAAAACACCCGAGCAAGTCCACGAAGCTTCTTAGGCGTGTTGCTCGTCGACGGAACCGTGATGGATGCATCGGCGGAGCGCTGAAGGCTCGGAGCGGGAGAGGGCGGGGCAGAGCGGGCCTCAGTCCTTCTCACTCTTCACAAACTTGCAAGAGACACGCACCAAGCCAACTGTATTTGTGCCACACTCTTCCAGCTTGATCTTGTGTTCTGAAAGATTGATTTGTGAACTATCGTCCTGACAACAACAGCGGATCGCAAAACGAAAACCCTTGGAGCAAAGCAAAGAGAATCTCAGTCCTCCAGGTTCACGCAAAACTGAGCAATTTCCAGGACTCGAACTCTTTGGCAATGAACGCTGCATGGAAACGATTGAAGTATGCTCACAAGCATTGTGAGGCAGTGGTAGGAAGCTCCTTATCTCCCAGCGGCCCTGTGGTATTGTCTTGTTTAATTACCATTGTCCCATCGAGATAAGTGCAGTCAATAGCCCTCTCGTGTTCAACATCGCTCAAGCAGCCATCCGAGAAATGAAATGAAAGAGCTGAGGACAGGCGGTGGAGTCTGGATAAAGACCGCACGAGGTTTTGGTCCTCCGACTCATGTCATGTTCTGAACCGAACCCTCTTGTGAGGGCAGAGACAAAGAAACACCCACTGAAACGACCTCAGGAATTCCGGATGGGATCTCATGTTTGTGTGCTTTGAAGTCTTCAAGCATCAAAATAAGAATGCCTGGACTCTTGTAGATAACGCAACGATTCTTGAATCCGCCCCTCTGCACACGACGGATCCACAGTGCATTTATTTTAATTGCCTCACAGAATTAATGCTGGAGGAATCCCATTAAATTTAATCCAGTTGGGAGCGATTCCTCATTTCCCGAGGATTAGGTAAACACGGTTCCGGATTTGTACGAAGATGACTTCCTATTGTACCCCATGATTTCCCTGGAAATATTGCTTCCTTTGATTCGGCAGTGTGTATTTATGCAGCGGCTGCACAGCTTGCTCAAGACGTTTAATTTAACACGTCACATCTGGGTGATGAACAGTCGCTTGTTGCCAAGCGCAGCTCTTTCCAGAGGTTCCGAAGATTTTTTTCCTCGAATCCGGCAAAGAAACGTGGTTCTCTCTTCAAGAACTTTTGTATCAAGTCTCCAAAGGAAGGACATGCTGGAAGCTTTCGCCTGCAAACTGCAGACATTATTTTTTTGGAGTTCGCAACCCACGAATGAACAAAACGTGCACAGGAGGGAACACGCGTTCGGCACAGGACCCACGTGTCTGACGTGCAGAAAGCCCGTACCAAGCTCATGGCCACTTTGTTTCCAGCTGTTTTTTCGGGTTTTTATCAGAGAATTCTGGTTCTTTTTGTTTTGAGTGAGCAAAAGACATGGAGAGTGAGCCTGAGACTAAAACTTGCTGCAGTCTGCTTTGTTCACCTTGGGAGCTGCACGGGTGGACAGGGCGACCACAGGCCTATCTTGTTCACTTGAAACCGTGACAAGCATAGAGAATGGCCCATTACAAGTTTGTAAGACTCCAGTTTCGCTAAAATTTGTCCAAGTGTTTTTGCTTGCTTTGTACCTTTCTTGTGCAGCAAGGAACTACGGATGGAGATTCTGCTTTCGTGTTGTTCCTTGCAACAAGAGTTTCTGTCGACCACAAGGCAATTTCTTCTCATGCAGGACAACTGGTCCCAAGCCACACACATGCGTGTGTTATCCAAATCCCTTGACCCTCTGCTACTCACATACACAGCCATTACTTTGGGAGATTTACGGTGCAGTTTAAGCCACAGCTCTGGTTACCCATCTCGTTGCCTCAGCCAGTGGGGACTGGTGTCAAATGATGATGTATGTAATGAGCCTGCCAATCCTGACAGGACAACATGACAAATTATCTCCCACTGTCGTCTCAATTTTCTCTGGGGTCAGATCCCTACAATGTAACTCGGCGCTATCTCAGTAAATTATTAACCCGTCACGGGCTTCAGGGAAGGACGCCCCTGTCCCTTATCTCAGGCCATCCTCAGACTGAGACCCGCGCCCCCTGTGTCCTGCTTGGGTGGCATGTGGGTCAGATTTGAGTGGCGTTGTGTTTCCTCTGTCTTTTGGAACAACCTGCACTTTGAACAGCGGAACCACGAACTGTTGTCATCACAGCCTCATCCAAGAGTTCACTCACTGTGCTTCGAGATGGCAACTGCATGTGCGGCTCAGAACTGAGCGGCTCAGGCTACAAGACATGGGCACATCTTCCAACATCTGCAGTGTTGTGATGTAAATTTTTGCTTCCACGTGACAATTTTTTTTTTTTTTGCAATGGTGTCCCCAAGAACCAAGCCGAATTAACACACAGGCAGAAACCGAAGTCCAAACCAGTGCAACCTTGTGGGTGATTGTCACAAGTCCATGAACACCAAACACCTTGCACCAAACTATTCCAATTTCCAGGCTGAATTCCGGGTTAAGTGCCTTAAATCTGTGCTCAGTTTGCTGTGGTTAAAGCGCTGTACGTAGTCTGATCCCGAGGGTATCTCTGTGTGCACTGTGAGTAACGGCAGAGCTGTTTGGGTCCAGGGAAGGCAACACAATTAGGTTGCGGCTCGCTGCACCGGGGGAACCATCCCTCATCCCGGCAACACTGCGCCAGGGCAAAGGAGACGAGATAAGCCGGTTCTGTGGCGCAGAAACTTTATTTCTGGTGCGAACCTGACCAAACGATCCCTTCAAGTCCACAGAGTAAAGTTGGTCCCGAACGGAAAGTTTCTGTGCCTTTCAACAGATTACTTTGCAGATCTGATTGTTTCGGCAACTGCCATGGGAGGCACTTACGAACGACGCCACATTTCCTCACGAAACGCTTTCAGTCGTGGCAAAACAGAATTGAGAATGGCTCTCGGCTGACTTGTAAATGCGCTACTTAGGGTTGTTTCTCCGTGCCAGCTGAGCTGCTTTTGTCAGGAACTTTTTCATTGTGATTCATTTGGGAATTCACAAAGTGACCGGTTCGCAGAGCTGCTTTTGGCCAGCTGAGGGCTTTCGCAGGAAAAGGAAAATCTTTTTCTTGTGCACTGAATTTGACGAAGAAATGTGTCCATTTGTGACTCGGACAACGGCGTTCCACGTCGCTGTGTGATCGCCTGAAAATGGAGCTTTCAACATCAAGAAGGTCATGTTGAAGTTTTCTTTTGAGAAAGTCAAATGCAAGAAACCTCTCTCGGAGTGTATCTGCGCTCCTCACCGAAGGTCACGTGGAACACGCCGTTGTTGAGACATTCACCCCATTTTCAACTCATCTCATTGTGCAACATCTCCAGAGATGCGGCACAATCCATTAGTGGTGAGGTCAGAGGCATCCGTGTTCATAGCTCCACCGAGACGCGGCTAATTTCCCAGCGCAAAGACAATGCATTCATTATTCATGTGCGATTTGAAGATTTCCATGCATGCTAAAGGGTTGCCGTCTCTCCAGAGTGCGTTTATCGTATTCATCATCCCTGCTGTTTGTGACGCAGAAAGCAACAGTTGGGAGACAAAAGAATTTTCGAGAGGATGTGAACCTTCAGTGTCTTTCTGGTTGCTGGTTCTGATGAGTGTGATTTAGTTTTGATCAGTCTGTCACAAACTCTACAAGAACCTTGTTTGGCTCACCAAGAAATATTCTAATTGTCTGGGTCTTCCGGTATGGAAAGTGAACTCCAAGTGGCCAAAAACAACAGGTTCGCAGGAATACAAAGGATTCAAATTCTCCGCAGATAAATGGCTTGAAGCAGCAACGAAGCTCTGGCGAACGCTTTGTTCTTTCTTGTGTTGTTTTCCACTCGCCCAAGTCTTTTCGTCAGAGCAGTGTTGCAGCGATTCTTTGTTTCCTGGAAAATACGTGTCAAATCAAGTTACAGCATTGAAGCCTTTTCTTCCTTTTCAGGCCCCACGAGGTTTGCCGTCTGGAGAAACCCGAGTTCCTGCAGTATTACCACGGAATCATATGTTCAGGTCTTGTTGCAGCCACAATAGGGAAACTCGATATGCCCCGTGGCGCCGCAGTGGTGTCAGGGTGACGAATGCGGCTTTTTGCTGGCGAAGTGGGATGTTGTGCAAGCAGATCCATTTTGAGAACTCTTGGTTTCGGTCCCAAATGGTCAAACAATGTCACCAACTGACGGGAGTCCGAAACCACAGGGACTGCCTGTGCGCTGATCGCTCAGGAATACAGTACTGTCGCTACCCGACTGAGACAACAAGAAGCAATGCCTGAGGCAACTGCGGGTGGAACGTTCCAGACAACACCGCCCTCTTCACGTGCCCCTTCACCAGCCCCCTTTTGCGTACTCCCTTTATGTGCCCCCTGTGCACCCCGTACATGGGATGTGATGGGATGGGATGTCACACGGAATATCTTGGCCAAGATCCTGTGCACCTTTCGATAAACCCTTCACACGCCACAATGACACAGACCATTCACGTACTCCCTTCACAAACACCATTCCTGTACGTGATGAAATGGGATCTGACAGGATCATCCTGGCCCAGAGGCTATTTCAAAAGAAAAATTGGATTTCAACCACATGGTGCTCTTTCCCAAAAGGGAATCACACAATGAAAATTTTCCGAACCTCAGACAAATGCATGCAACGCCCAGAGGCAGACCGAGACAACACTCTGACGCCTTTTTACCCTCTGCGCCAGGAAAGTTCTTGCACTCCTGTACGTCTGCCTGGTCCTTTGACTCGCAAAGTTGCCCTGTGATCACGAGTTCAGTCATTCAGCACCGTGGGCCCGTCGCTGGCATCTGGCCCAAACCTCCAGACCACCTGACATTCAGTCGTGAGGTGGCCATCCGAGCCTGTGCCCCGCGCCTATCTGAGGCGGCACCCTGCTCAGCAGAAGGCAGCTGGACCCTGGGCGGCACGGTCGAGAGTGGAAGAGGTAGATTGCGCAGGGATATTGTTGTACAAGGGAGATGGCTCCCATTTCCCTCTCCGTGTCTCTGGGTCACCAGCGCTGCCCGCATCCCTCTGGGAGACGGGCTCCGTTGCAGAAATCATTGCTGAGTCAGAAACTGTCCAATTTGAACAGCATTCCTCAGCAAGAACATGTTTTCTCAATTGTTGACCGACTTCAAACATTCCACCAAAAAAGGAATGAGGAAATACTCTCTCACAAACAGAGTAAAGATGCAAAGATGGCAACTTCAAGGAACAAACAACCAAAAATTTCCTTCGAATTTAGAGTAAGCTGAAGAGTTTGACAATTTATCACAGGAAATTGTGCTTTTCACCTTCAGCAATGTCACGTGTCGTGATGTCCTGATCGATAGACGCTGTGGCTTCGAATTATCACCCTTCGGGGAAGCGTTGTGATGGGCCGACGTGTCAAAGTGCCTCAATATTTCAGAGAAGCACAACAAATTCTGAGCAGCAGAACGATACCGTCTGTCGGGGGCGGTGCCGGTGTCCATGTTCCACTTCCCGCGGGAGCTGGTGAGGGTGTGACAACGACAAGCGCAGATTCAGACTCATCTGTCGAGGAGACGTCAGGGATCAGACTGGGTGTGTCCGAGCCAAATGTTCGCTGTAATCCAACCGTGGGAGGAAGAGCTGGAACGGACATTGAGCAGATTTGTGTGGTTCACTTGCGCACGACGAGCAACGAATTTTTCATTGGGGTTTTGGCACACAAACTTCTCATCCAGAATGAATGTCGAGGTTCCAGACTAAAAATTTTCTACATTTGCAGCTCGGGAAAATGCAGAAATCGTTTAACATAACGAACTCATATGTGGGGAGATAAAGTCCCGCCAGTCCACCAAACCTCACCAGCTCTGCGCATCATGGTGCAATTTTCTCTTTTTTAATTTGGTCATTCCCCCAGCCTGCACGTACCCACAAACTGCCTTGTTGATATGCAAAGCCTGCAACATTTCCCCAATAACGTTCCTCCCACACCGGGCCTGTTATTCAGTGAAACCAAGCTTGCCTCCCAACCCGTGGTTCTGATGCCAAGGTGACTCTGCAAAGCCGAAATATCTCAAAGATAACATTCTGCCCGGCGATATTTTTCTGTTCACAACCTGGCATGTAATCAGAGTCGGGCCTTATGTGTCCCGCTCGTGTAGTGCGAAGGTTTTACTCACTTTTTATGTCCCCATCGAAGCGGGAGGAATTAGTCGTGTTTTTGTGCCTTTAATGTGGTAAATGTCCATCATCTGACGAGGTTTCAAAGCTTAGTGAAAGCAAATGGGAAACGACCCATTAGTTTCCACACGCACTGCAAGGAAAACGGACTTTTAGTCCCTAAATTGGCGACTATTAGAACGAGTGAGAGAGTAAATCGCCAATAAACTCACAGAGGAATGCTTTCACCTGTCATTTCTGCTTGGTCATTCTCGTTCTTTCTGGAAACAGGTTCCAGAAACACTCCGGAATGGGGTTTGAACTCCGTATTCAACTCCCCGCCCCCGTCAGAAATTTCGGTCTTGGTCAAACATCTCAGAGGCAAAGACAACACACACGTCACCTTCTTGGCCACAGGATGGGCCTCGTAGAGAACAGCCCAGCGACAGCACAAGCCCAAAAACCTTGCCTGCATCAGGCATTTTCCAGCCAAGACCCAATCCTCTGGCTCGTGTTCCGATCATCTGGACACAATCCAGAAACATCTGGAACATCTCGGTCTCATTTGCCCTGCTCGCAGACTGCAATCTGGACTCCTCCACGGCCCCGGCCTCGGTGGATGAAACGCGCTGAAAAGCCGCAGAAATGATATTCATGTAGATTATTACGGCTGAGATATTGGATTGTGTGGGACCCCGGCAGACCCCGCGCTCGTGGAAACGCACGTTATGAAGCTCGAAAGCAAACACGCATTCCTGATTTGGCGCTTATCTGGCCACAGTGAGGAACAGATAATTTTCATCTTTCTGAGTTTTCGACAAACCTTCACTACTTGTTGTTGAAGACTCTCCAAAGTGGTTGAGGCTGATGACGGGCGACTTCATCAAAGCTGTGACGAAGTTGGTATCGGAAGGCGAGTTCAAAAGAAGGCGTGATCTTCCCAGATGTTCTCTCACTGTGAGGATCAAGTGCAGAGTCTACCTGGAGCCTGAAAACAACGACACGGACGGGACAAACGATTCGGCACTGTGCCTCTCCAGGGGACGATCGCTCGAATGGTGAGAATCCACAGAGCAGATGCGGTAATTACGTATTGAATCTGTTGCCGTCACGAGAAAGCTGAATTATGGACGGAGGCAGAAGGCAATATGTCACGCACTGTGCCGCTCTGCCCAGGTTATGACAGAGCCTGTCCTTGTGTGCTGTATCTCAACTGTGGGGAAAGGCCATTCCTGTCGAGACCTGGCAGAAATATGTTCATCGTTTTCGCCACAAGGCTGGCAAGTCAATTTTCTTTGGCCAGATTGTGCAAACTCCTGTCAACACCAATCAGATAGAAACATTGAAACGTTGAAATGAGGGAAGGGGAAAATACAGAAAACAAAAATCACATTCTTTTTGCCCAAAGATTCAGCACACAAGGAGAAGCTTGATCAACGTGAAAATTTGTCTGAACGGTGTTGTCAAACCCGCAATCATCATCACAGAGATTTTGTTGCACTCCAAGTCGCCGTCAGGTTTCGTCCGACTTGCGGTTCGACGTAAGAAAGGGTATGGCCACACGCTTCCCCTGTGGGTGCACGCAAAGAGTTGACGCCGAAAAACGTCGTGTTCAGTCTGAGTGGCAGTTGCGACCAAGAACCTTGGAAAGAAAACCTTTGCCCTGTGTCAGAGGCAAACCCTTCAAGTGTTTGTTCTCATCCTTGTTTTTCATGTCTCACAAGAAAAACAGATTCACGTGTTGTTGGAAATGACGTTGCCGCTTCCTATTTGGAAATGCCGGACGCGAGACTTCCGACCTCAGTCCACGGGAGAAGTTTGCGTCCGGACAGCAGGGACGGATTCCGCTCAGGTCACATGATTAACACCGCCTCATCTAATGGCTGCACAAAGGCGCCGTCCATCGCACTCTCAGAAGAGTCCCCAGGTTTCGCGGTGTGTGCGCTGAAGACGAGTGCCACCACCGGTGGTACGTATTCTGTGCAGCGCTTGAAGACTGTGCAACTGAAAGCGAGTTTGTTTTGTTTTTGTTTTGGAGGGGGAAGAGTTGGGGAGATATGACATTTCCGTCACTTCCAATGTGGCAGTGGGTCCCTGATGTTGGTTCAACTGTCAGAGCGAACAAAACAAGAGCAAAGTTTGCGTTGGGCCGTGAAAGTGTTGCTGCGTCAATGAGTAGAATCTGCAGACCACCACCACTTCGCATCCAGATTGAGTCCGTGTTTTGGAGTGAACGCCATCAAACAGCAGCAATTGGCATTGCTGTATCTGACAGCGCCCAGGGGTCGCACAGGGTCCGAATGTAATTACGCATAGAAGGTAATGGCACTGTGTAAGATAACGCTTATTTATGACGAGGGGAAATAGCCACGCATTTAATTATGGGAAATAATTACATCTGTAAGTAAGTAGCCATCAGTGACCACGACTTCCTGCTGAAGGCTGCCTGATGATGTGTGTGATTGACTGGGGTTCAGAGACCAATAGGTCGCCGCCTTGTGGCTCATCTGAGTGGGCGGAAAACTTCCGCCCAACTTTCCTGGTGAATAATATTGAGATTTGACCAGAGAAAGGCCAAAAGGTTCATCAGACAGGATGGGTGTTGACACTTTGGGGTTGGAAGACAGAAAGCAACAGGAACGGATGATCATTCTTTCCGTTGGTGAAGATGCTCACTTCAAATCACTGCACATTCACGAAAAAACAGGGTTTGCTATGTGACCTTCTCTTGTTTGGGCTTTTTTGCAGCTTATTCTGGATAATTTTGAGAAGCACACGTGGAGACAACATTTTTGTGTTTAGATTGTGAAAATCAGACGAGGCATTGTGGAGCTGTGGCCATTCTGTGAGGATTTTTTATTTGGGCGCAACAGTCCCAAAATTTTGCCAGTAGTCTGGCAAGCAACCTAGACAAGCAAGCCCAAAGACCAACCGGAACAAGCAATCCGCATGAATATTCGAGTTGCTGCGCGGCTCAGGGACCCTTTTTTCACGCAGAAGGCTGCCAAGTTGGACCTCTGCAAACAAGTTACTGTTGAACAAGTTCTTGTTGAATTCCATTCTGGCGGACAGACAAGCGTTGATTGCATTAACAATGTGGACAAAGCTGCGTGGAGTTGGCCGGGAGAAACTCTTGGCTGCGAAAGCCCGTTAATTACGTTACTACAGTGCGCCATTAATCTGGCCCGTGGAAACGCACTGTCAGATCGACAGCTCGTTCAGCTCAGTGTTGAGACCTACATTCAACGTCAGAAAGACAAGGCAACGTGGCTGAAGTGCGATAAAGTTGGGACGTGTTGGTGGTGTTGCCCAATTCGTGTCGGCTGAATTTCAATTCCTCAGACAGGAAGGGGGAAGAAAAGGCAACACCAAACCATCGCTGAAGCTGATCCTCGTACGACATGTCCAACGATCAATTCAGACAGACGTGAGGCCCCTGTGTTTCTGTTTCACAGTGGGTCCCAAGCCATCTGCATCGCCCTGGGACGCTCTTCAACTTTCATCCATCCCACACCAAATACATCCACTGCTCTTCTTCTTCAAGATTCCTCGAACGTTCTTCTCCAAACCATTTATGTCTTGTTTTCCTGGACAAACGTTGGTGGAGAAAGGTCAAACCCCTTTGACTCCAGCACCAAGGACTCGAATGTGTGCCAGACAAACTCGGACCGTGGTGGGCCATGTCCAACATTCCGACACATGTCTGTTAGAAACTCAACTGATCCAGAAGGTCGTGTTGGTTGAGACTTGTTCGTGCCTGTTGCACCTTTTTGTTCGCAGAACCTTGTTTCCAAAAACCGTGTCTAGATGCAGATTGTTTGTTCGCATCCACTGCATGTGAGAGGAATATGAGAGAAATGTGTATGTGGGCCGTCACAGAAGTCGTGGCTTATTCCTTCGGGTTTTCCATCGTCGTTTGGCCTTTCTGCGCGGATGTGCATCGTGCATTATGGATGAGATGCGCAGAGCGCTGCGTTTTCACGGCTTTATTCAGAAGCCTGCGGAAATAGACACAACGTGTGTCAAGAGTGACCACGAAATGTCATATCGCCACTACGAGAGTGCAGCACAGAAAACAGACACACTGCAGAGACGAGCCACCAGTTGCAGAACCATGCAGTGGCACACTATTCAACAACTTGCACATGTTCAAAACTTGAGAATCACTGAGAATGACTTTTCTCTCCTCAGACCAATTCTCGTGGCAGAGACACAGAACTGGCACACTTGGCCAATATTGACATGCATATCCACATGTATCTGCTCCTTCCTGGATGTTTGCCGCACAGGATGTGGAGAAAGCTCTCAATTTATAGAGCGGTCCTCATTTGGAAATATCATCACGCAGAAATACATAGGACAGTTCTCACACGGAACTGTACAAAACACGTGTGGTCAGAAGTCAGGATATTCGTGATACTCTCTGTAATTTCACAGGTTGGGCTGAAATTTGACAACGAACACGAGTGGGCCCGACGTCCAACGAAACGAAACATCTTGCACAAAACAGTGAGATTCCTTTGCAAGAAAATTACGTTGAGTGAATAGTTCTGGGCATGAAGACGCAAAGAATTGCACCTGCCCTGCGTCTGGCTCGACGAGTCTGAATTCCTTCAGAAGATCGATTTCCTCATGTCCTGTCAGCGGCGCCGGTCACAAACACACAGGTGGCCGCTAGTGTCCTCACATCATTGCCAAGAATGGCTCGTTAGCACCTGTCTGTGCCTACACTTGACAAAGAACAAGAGATTTTATCAAAAAAGCACCAGGCCTTCTCCCACCTTATGATACCACAGAATACTTGGGTAACCACTCAAAGTTGAACGTTTTCTTCTCTCTTAAGAGCGTAGCACATCTTGAGCCGATGGGTTCTGATGCCCATTGATTTATTCCAGCAGCCCCTCTACAAATTTGTCTGGCAATTTAACAGCGTGAGTAACAGCTGAGGCTATCTGCCTCCACATCTATCTCACACGGTCCAGATTGGCCGGGATAGGTCTCACCGACAACACATAACCGGATGAAAGGTAAAGCCATCACGGCCAGAACTGTGCCTGCACAAAGAAAGAATACAGAGTGATTTGGGGCAGTTGTTCGGGCTTGGGACGGAAGCAGATTGGAGACGCCGAATCTCTTTCAGTTGCTGGGATTTAGGGTGCAGAGGTCCGGCGCAGGAGCACTGGCTCAGATTGCCTGGGACTCACAGAATCCGAACATGTGGAGATGATTGCAGTCGCGGAAACGGGAAAAGGGTACAAGGTGGAAAACTCTGCTGGATCCAACAGGACATTTCCACTCCGATCAGAAACAAAAGAAAAAACACTTTCAAGCTCATGTTGTCCTCTTCTCCGAAATCTTTGGAGCCAGCACATTTTTGTGCCCTTCCTGTGAAAGAAGGTGTCACGTGAGACTCTCCTTTGAAATTGTGTCTAATCTCGTGATTAGGCAAACTTCAAAGCCTGAAACTTGTGCACAAAAATCTGATGCCTCCCTGGCACCAGGTAAGTGAGAATGAAACACATCACGTCATCTTGTGTTGCGGTTGCTGAACACGCAAATCAGTGCAGAAGAAAGTGTCACAAAATGTGCAAAAAAGAAACAGGAACCACTGCTGTTCAAAAATGTAGAAAGACGGACATCGTTGTGAAGGACGAACCTGCACAAAAACATTCATCCCATGAAAATTACTGCGACCAACACGCGCGAAAGAGAAAGGCCTTGTGTGTTGGCTGACAGAGAATACAACTACCAAGAACCTTGGCCAACCAATTGAACTCCTGCACAAGGACAACAGTTCTCCATCTGAGACTGAGGCTCCACTTGTCCCGCACTGCTGCACTCAGCCGTGCGTCGGTCCCTGACGGAGGCAGCCTCTGTGGACTCAGAGTCCTCGCTGCGCGTGGCCTTCAGCTGAAAAATGCACTTATGGTTGAAGAGAACGAAGCTGGAGCCTTTATCGTTCAATCGAGTCCCCTCACAAGGTTCGAGAACATTTCGTGTTTCCGCCCCTCGCGCAGAAAAATGTCAAGTGAAAAGGTTTCCGGGTTCCGCTGCTTTTGTCATGTTTTAGCGGATCTATTTCTGTAGTTCACCTGTGCGTCGAGATAAGTATCTGGAAATTACATTTGATGAGTTCGCTTTGTATTTTCACTGAAAGGTGGCTTGAAAGAAGAGTACAAAAACATTTCGGTCGAGTTTCAAAGATTATTACTGCCATTCACCTGTGACATTTGTACACAATTTCCCTTTGATGATTTCTGTGCAATTTCCGTTTCGTAAAAAATGCAGGATATGCGACGCTTCCACGCAGGCTGTTTGGAAAACGAATGGTGTCTCCAAACAGGATATTTCTCATGAATCTGTGCCAAATGGTTGCAGGGGAGAGCAGTTTTCTTCCAGAAAGCTCAAGGTGCAACAGGGATTGACATCGAGCTCTGAGAATTGTTCACCTTGTGAGCAGGTTACTGCTGCCAAGAAACCAATAAACTTGACGAGAATCAGTGCCTTTTCCTGCCATTCCGTTCTCGATTTGTGAAACAGTTCCGCACACGAGGCACAATCTGACATCTGAACTTTGCCTGCTCCGCCTCGAGGCCTCCGAAGCAATCATTGCGTCTCACAATGCTGGTGTGGGCACCTCAAATCCAGGGCGACTCCAACCGCCGGTGGAGGCATGACAAATTGCATGAAAATGGTGGGACTTGAGAAGTGAGAGTCTGAGATAACATTATTGCTTTCACAAATCAATAGCAGGTCCTGTAATCCTCCACAGGACAATCTCATTGGAACCTGCAGCCCAATCAACATCTGCTCTCAGCCTGAATTACACTACACAGTCGCAGTTGAGGAGGAGAGGAGCTAAGATTCCTCAGTTGCCGTCTGAGGTGGGTCTGCTGCACACGGAGTGTCGGCACATCAACGAGTCGCCGTGTGATTGTTGAGTGTTGCACAGAAGAGTGGATTGATGCACGTGCTTCCAAACTGCAACTGAACATGTTTGTCCGCACCGTACTCGGTTGAATCAGATCTTGCGGTGCATTAGAATGTTTTGAGCGGAGACTGGTGGAAACCTTGACTGCAATGCACCGACAAAAAACTCCAACGGCAGAGCCAAGCAATCTGATTGGGAGCCACGAGCAAGGTCACTCGGCTTTGGTTCGGCGAAGGTGGAGTTCCCGGTAATCCCTAATGAAGGAAGCGAGCTCAGCTTGAGGCCTGCGACGCAAATGAAAAATCTTCTTCTTATCAGAGTCGAATACAGATGCGTCGCTAATTGGGACTGATGCCCGCACTGTGAGAATTCACACGAGCCTCCAGGTCCGCTTCAAAAACTCCTCTTCAGAATCTGGACCAAAAAAGATCGAGCCCTTTTCACGAAACAAAAGAAAAGACACACAACAGACAAGTAGCTCAGAGAACATTTTTTTCATTGTGTTCGATATCGGTATGTTCCAGGACAAGAAGAAGGCACAACACCAAGGCTACAGTCAGTCAGTCGTTCATCTGCGTTCCAGCATTTCACAGAACAGTGTGTGGTCGAAGAGTTTCCATGAACTATTCAAGTTGTGGCGTACAAGGATACCTCGCAGCATGCACTCTGGGTTCTTTGGATCCTGACTTTTGCTATCAAGGCAACTCCAGAGGCCCATTTGCAAAACGACCACCTTAACAAAGCAGTGATTTCTTTTGACTGCGTCCATGTCGTGCTTTTGGAGTCACGTCGTATTGCTTTATGCCCATAACGAAGGAAAGTATTCGGTTTGCACTGAGACTGCCTAATGAGGTCTGAGCAGCTCACCAGCGAGTTAATGAACATGTGGGGCGCTGACCCTCGGGCTCCGGGATTTTCCGCATCTCGGAATCTGCAAGGAGAAGGAAAGCCTGCGTACGATTTAACGCACAGATTGCAAAACACGGAGAACATTTTTGTGCTTTGGCCAGGTCCGCAGTTTTGTAGAAAACATGGAGATGACAAAAGAACCAGCTGACCATTGTGAATGACTGATTTTCTTTCCTACTTAGAACTGACCACGTCTCCGAAGCACACAAGAGTGTCTTCTTTCCTTGCAAATGATGACAACGCAAGCCAGATCACTGTTTGTCCGTTGTCTCTGTGGCAAATCAGACCTGCGACTGTTGCGTTTTCTCAAAACCGAGCACTCTGTGCATCGAGTGATTTCCTTCCCACTGACTGAGCAGTGCTGAACTGCAACTCAAGTCTCTGTCCCTCACGGACGGAACGTGGATGGCAGTGAAGCTGTGAGTGAAGGAAGCTGCAGCCTCCACACTGGAGATGTTCACTTGGCAGATGTAAAGTCCCAGTTGATGGGGCGAAGCCAAGCCGTCTGCAAGTGTGTGTTTTGCTGCCTAATGTGCACTGGGGCACAGTGCAAGGAGCCTCTCCCCGCGACCAGGCAGAGTTTTTGCTATCGACCAGTCACATTTTGGATACATGCGAAGGAGCAAGCATTAGATGCGGTCAATAACAGCAGAAATGTGTATATGGGATTCCTGAAGACACCTTTACTGCTGTCGCGTGATCAAAGGAAGACGAGGTGTTGCTGAATGAGGTGAGTTGACTTTGCAGATGAGCTGTGCACACACATTGGCATTGCAGGCTCGATCATAACAAGTGTTGTCATCTGAAGCTATCCCTGCAAATGCAGTTTGGAAACATTCAGCCCAAATCGAATTTTGACAAGGGGCTTGTCAGTATTTCTTCAGGCTTTGGTTTGGGACACGAACGGCACTGGAAGGATTGCTCCTTCGATTCCTCCTCCTGTTTCCCCAGCAGTTCAACGTTATTTCAATGACGATACTTCCCTTGAAGCCATGGAGATCTAAATTTACTTTCGTGACAAGCAGGCTCGAGAATTATCTTTGTTTGGGCAGTGATATTGCGCTTCTGAGGAAGCTGTGCCACGCTAAGACGTCTAAAATCAAGACTCTGGTGCAGCGGGGTCGACAGAGATGCGAGTCCCTTTGATGAATCCTTCACGTGTGTCGGTAGATGACAGAAAGATGGATGGGAGGAAGGATGAATGAAGGGCAGGACGGATGGAGGGAAGGTTGAGCGGAAGTGCATGCGCGGGGCTGGGGAGCCAGAACCAGGGAGCGTAGCACGAGAGCCGACGGCTCCCTTCTCCTCCAGAGCAATCACATCGCAGACGAGACTTTTGATGTTTAGTATGCAGAGCACCAGGAAGTAATCCAACTTGATGGTGGCTGAAAAGACATGACAAGCATGACGTGGAAACATATTTCTTTCACTCTCCCTAGCAAATCTCCGCGTGGAATTTAGTGGATGACGCATTCGGCACTTTAGAATGGCTTCAAGTGTCTGCACTCCTCCGACCTCACTTCTTCCCTCTTCGCCTACACTGGCGAAGGAGTTCGGTTTTCGGTGTTTGCTGTGCCCGTGGGTACTGACTGCATGGAAGGTCGGTGAATGAGTTGAAACGAGAGCCGCATGCCTCCAGGTGCCCAATCCAGTCAGCGCCGGTCATTTCAATGGGCACGGCCAGTCATGGAAATGACTCCGGTCCACCCATCTCAGCAGAACATTGCCACACGACCCAGGTTCTTTTTGACAGTTCCCTGGTCGCGTGCCTTGTGGCAGCTCGAGGTTTGACTCAACTTCAATTCACTGACTCCCTCCCTGCAAAGTGCAACCAATTGCAAAATATTCCTACAAATTTCAAAACAGAAAAATCTCTTCTGGCACTGTTTGTAGACTTTAGAGACAAAGATTTTTTGTGTAATGAACAACGGCGATTGTTTGTCCCTTGAATAGATCAAGTCGCTTGTTTGCCAACTGAATCTGGCCAAAGAAACAGCTTCTTGCTCAAAACTGGTTGTTTGTTTTTGTTTTTCAGAGTTGAGGATGAGACGAACCCACGTACCTTCTTCTTGATACTGGATTGGCACTTTCACATCTGAGTTTCACTTTGCTGAGGACTCGCCACAGTTGGAGATTTTCAGGATGAAAGACTGGCAGGAGATGCTCGCCGTCTTCGCCGTCGGACTTCTTGTGCTCATGAGGAACATTCAGGGTGAGTGAACACAAGTCCCTCCAAGCTCCTATTGTTGCAACTTTTCCACAGTTTTGACAGCAAGCACCACAATCCGAAATGAAGAAAAGGCCCTATTTTTATCGCTTTCCAGTCACACCTCTTGTCTTTGCTTCTGTTTGTTTCTTTGCGGCAATGTTGAATTTTTGGTTGCAAACGCTTGGGTTCCTTTTCATGATCTTGAACAAAGATAGAAATTCTGGCTTTCAGTTCAAATGTAAACAGGGCTTCGGGTCTGTGAACGCTTGAACGTCGAAAACTTTTGGGGTGACAAGGCAACAGTCTTGCGATGTGGCTCACTCTTTTTTGTAATCAGCAAATCACCAACCCGAGACGGGCTCAAAAACTTGCTGCAGACGATGCTCTCTGCAAAACAATGCAAGGAAACACAATAGTGTACCAACCATCGGATCAGAGAACACGTCCACTACCTGAGACTCGTTAATGACGGCATCAGTTTCCTTTGAAAAGATACTGTCACGTCCACACTGCAACTTGACTTCCATTGTGGTGAAGCGGCAGCGGTCTGATTTCCCAACAGAGAACAGTTTCACAACACAATGGCGCATTTGTGTCGACTGAGGTGCCTCGGTCATTTGTCAGAATAACTGGACGTGTTCCGCGGTCAATGAAAACTCATTGAAACGCGGTTTTTTGTTGTTTTGAGTCCCCGGCGTCAAGTGCGGCAGCTCCCGCTCCATCACAGCTGTCTCCACGTCGAGCGACCGGATATTATAGGCTTCAAAAGTTTGCGAAGTAGATTGCACTTTCACAAAGGCAGGAACCAGGAACGCCAGCGAAACTTTCTTGTGAACTTTCACTGCCTGTTTGCGTTCACACACACACACACACACACACACACACACACACACACACACGCGCGCGCGCGCGCGCGTTGGGACACAGAATCGACGTAGCAGGAAACCACGCGTAGTAATATGCACCATGCTTGGAATTGGCAGATTCTTTCATCTTCCGGCCATTTCCTTCCCATGCAGGGAACATCATCTCGATCGGGCCTGGGCTCTACGAGTCGAACCACACCCTGGACGGCACGAGTCGCGCCGTCTACGTGCTCAACAGCTGCGAGTTCATGCACGACGGTCGCCTTCAGTCCCTCCACTTCTACGCCGGCAGCGCCGACTGGCTGGCTCTGCAGATCTGGCGCCCGACCAATCAGAACACAGGAAGACTTCGACTCGTCTACCAGCGATACATGGAGGTCACAAAACACCACGATATCCACCTGGTACGTGCAGTTACGCTCCATGTTCCGTGCACACGACAGGATGTGTCTCAAAAATTGGTTTTGAGAGGTTATGTTGGGTGAACTGACCCAACTTGAGAACTGGACTGACACAAGGAGGCCTGCATGACGCTACCGGCCTCGGGTGAACATCGAGAACGTGCCATCTAAGACAGGGGTCCGGGTAGGGTTGCCTTTCTCTCAGTGAAAATGCGTCTTGTGGGAAGTTTCAGTTCCCTGGCCATCTTGATGTTGTGGCTGAGTTTCAGAAACATTGCTGAGGCAAACTTCGCCCAGAACCAACAGCTGAGCAAAGTGTTGAGCATTGGCTTCAAAGCACAAACCTCAGAATGCCCTGCTCGCCGCCGCCAGATTGAAGGGGACAGAAGGCGTTGCAGCCGGCCGGCCCACTGCAGTATTTCATTGACCCTAAGCCGTGCTGTCGCCCGGCATCAGCTGAGCTCTAATTCCCCTCAGTCTACTGGATTGCGCAGCGAAATGTGCTCAAACTTCAGCATCGGTGTGAGAAGCTTTCCGCAGCAGCGCCACGACTTCCTGTGGCTCACACACCAAAAGAAACTTTCCAAAAAGAAACAGAATTTGCAAGTTCGAACATCAGCAATTCCAAAATATCAGCACTGAGCCAGTCGCACCAGTCACACCAGAAATTCTACACGCGTGTCTTCCTCTCTCCAGGTGCAGTTTGAGATGGACGAGGTGCACGTCAAGTCCGGGGACATCGTCGGCTTCACCAAGCTCAACGACTCCTTCCCGATCTCCTACGTCTTCCACCCGCTCCAGTCCGTCGACATCTGGTACCACAACATCGACCTCACGCAGGACTTCCCGCAGATCGGGGACGTCATAGACTTCGAGGAGATGGGGTTCCCGTACAGGTTCTCGGTGACAGTGCGCTTCTGGGCTGACATTCACCACAACAACGAGGAGAACAGACTCACAGGAAACCAGGCTACAAAACCACAAAAAGACTTGAGTGGAAAAGAGAAATTCAAAATTGGAAAGGACATGAGATATGTGTACAACAATCTGAGTGACGCCGAACAGAAGGAATTCAATTGGAATTCAGATGACGACGACAATGGTGAAATTGATCAGCAGCATTCATTTTCATCAAATGCAAGCAAGCATGAAAACATTTCCAGCAGTCCACAGGCAGCAAGCAACGCAACTGGGGATATTTATGAAGCCGAGGAAAATGACAAGCATCATAAATTTAATCAAGACAGCATTGTGTCTTCTTCTCCAGCCACATCTATCCATCTTCTGGATTCTAAATCTGGAGCTGCAGCCTCAGAGGCTGGTTCTTCCGGTCCAGAGACCGCCACAGTCCACGCGCAAATAGGTGGGTCTCCCAAGACCCCACAAAGCTCCATCCATGCATCCAGTTCCACAAGTTCTCCCTCAGACAGTGGCCTTGGTGCAGGCACCACAACCCAGGCCTCAAGGACTCCGACTGGTGTCTCCAGTTCAGGTATCCCTCCAACTGCTGCCACAAGTCAAGGTGCACGAGGCACGACCCAGTCCAGTTCGACCCCAACCTCAGCTGCAAAACGACAAACATCAAGCCAGGATGGCAACTCAGTGAACCACCAAAAGTCCAATGAAGCATCATCAACTGTTCAAACTTCCACCACCAGGAAATCTCAGCCTTCACTTCCAAGCCAGAAGGACAGCAAAACACCCGTGAACTCCAAGCTGTAAAAATAGTCAGGCGAACGTTGTGTTCTTCGTTGTCAGTGCTTTCTATGTAGATCCAGTTTTCAGGGTCATTGTTTGTCGGGCATAGGAAACAGTCCCTGGCGAAACACCTGAGAACGCGGATGACAAAACAGAGAACGAAACGCGGAACGCGGAATTACAGCCAGGAGACCTTGAGATTGGAAATCTGCAAGAAACCCAAAACTGCCGACAGAAATCAGAACATTTCGGCTTCATTCTGTCGTGTGAAATTGGATTTTCCGCGATGGGCTAATCTAATAGACAATGATGGAAAACAAACTCTCAGAGATGCTTTCGAACTCAGCATTTCTTCACGCACTGGCGCAAGGATCAAGGTTTGGCGTATCTGACACTGCAGAACATCCCCACACCGCACCTTGACGGGACTTTATGCGGAGGAATTTCCATTTCTTCTCCGAGAAACGAAGCTGTTGCTACGCGTTTGAAGTTCTACCGCTGCAGTGCATTCTGTGTCAGAGCAGAGAGCTGCAAATGCGGCGATTGTGTTCCCCTGAATGTGTGCTGTTCGGCTTCTCGGTCTCTCTCTTAGAGAACGTCTGAAAGGTGACAAAGCCGTGTAATGTGGTGAACTTTCCTCCAGGCACGTTTTGATTCTTGGTATCAATGCAGTCAAATTGAAAACGACGCCACGCGTGGTTCCCTGCACTGCCGGTTCCTCTGATGCGTGCGAACATTGGCAAACCATGTTTTTGTGTGCATCAAGAACCGAGCGGGTCTGGTAAAAGCCTCAGTGTTCAGAGTCTATTCAGAGATTAGCATGCCTTCATCCGTTCAACCTCACGGCTCAAATCTGCAAGCCGAGAACGACTATTTCCATTTGCTCTGCAAAGGAATTGGGAATTAGGCTGGAAGGGGAGAAAGCGAATGTAATTGTAAACCGTCATTCCTCACTCACTGCACAACCCAGCTGTCGCCTACAGAGGTGAATCCTTGAGTAAAATGGCCACCTGAGCCTAGTTAGCGCGACGCTTGGATGTGATGCGACTGAACAGCACAGTGGAAATCCACTGCTCTCTTTGTCTCCCAGTGGGTCTGTGTGTGTTTGGGGAAACCAAGTGATTAAATCTTCTTCCATTGACACTGAAAGCTTCAAGTGTTTGTCTCGTCAGTTGGACTTCAACAATTTGGTTTCTGGAAGTGCTGGATGCGAAGCTTGATGCTCACACTCCGCGGTCCCTTCGTGGTCCTGCCAGGCGCAGCCGACAAGCGCCTCATTTGTAAGTTGTTTTGTGTCCACTGTGGCCCAGCAGTCTGCCCTGGACTTCAATTGAACAATTGTACAGACTTGCAGTCAACACTGTTGTATTCTTTTCAGAAATAAAATTCGTTTTCTGGGAAAAAAGAAGGCGAAGATGTTTCTTGTTGTAGATCTCGGCTCCACTCAAATGATAAAACTGGCCTCAGCTCAACAACATCAAGTCCACATTGAGCGGGCTGTGCCGTCGCCCACACGTTCTTCTTCGGGTTTTCTTGAATATTTCTTGCCATATTTGGCCTGCAATAAACTTCAAAACATCCAAAAATGTAGTTTTCACTGCCGAAGCGAGACACTTATCTGCCGCAGTAAACGGCTGAGGCTGATGCTTCTGGTTTGGAGTCTCCTTCAAAACGATCCTCGGGGCGAGAGAATTGTTCTTGCAATTAGCGCATAAACACGTAATTACGCTTTCGTGTCTCGAGTGATTTCTTCAATTAAGCCACGCTCCAAGTAAATTATGATGAAACACTGAGAAGCGTGCCTGCGTGGGGCCTCGAGAATGAGGCGTGGACGCATTCATGAACAAGAAAATCATTATCATATTCAAAAGTAGGTCAGATGGAAGCTCGAAGAGAGAAAAGACGAGAGGTGAGCTGAAGAAATGAAGAAACAAAGCCGACCGAGGGGTTGTGGATGGTTGGGTGGAGGTGTAAAGTTCAAACAAAAACAAAAAGTCTGGGTATGCTGGGAGCTGCAGGAGTCTGACCCACACCAATGCCCCGGCTACAGCGGCCCGCCACTTGAATGGGCCTTGATTCGAGTGCCTCGCTGCTGAGATCGCTGTCACGCGACGGGATGTTAGGGTTTCCACATTCTTTGGCGTGTGCGAGTTCCTACTCGCACCACGCTTTTTGTGAGAAGGTCGACAATCTTTTTGGGGTCACGAGCAACAGATTGAGATGTGAAACATCAAGATTTGTTGCAAGTGACCTGAAAAAGATCAGAGACCTTCGAACAAAATAGTTGTTGCGAGCAGGAACAAGCACATGTTAAAATGTGGAAATGCACCTCTATGATACATGGCTGTTCTTAGTCATTCTCCTGCAGGGCGAAAAGTTGAGAGTGTCCACTCGCAACACCGTTTCGCACAGCCGGAGAACGACGAGAACAGCCATGTGTGGTAGAGTCTTCATTCACACACGGAACCTCAAGCTTCCCAGTCTGGTGGTCCACCTGGATAGTGACAAAGATTTCAAATGGGAGGCATTCGCAATCCTCCTCTGGAGAAGCCTTGATCTCAGCAGATGTTTTGCTGAGAGTAACAGTTCAGACTTTTCGGCTGAAGGGCCTTTGTCAGGCGCAAACAGTGCTGGCGGCAATGTGCAACAGGGGACTGAGTTTCGTTTTCAGGCTACCCTGGTCCAAGGCAGGCAGGGTGCAACCGTGAATGGTCAGCTTTCCCCAGCTCTGCATTTCCACGTAAAATGCTGATATGGCGCAAGAGCCTTACTTGTTTGAGACAGAATGTCCACAACAAATAACTAACGACATTCACACATGACAGTATATTTGTTTAGCGCTGATGGAATAACTGCACAGATCTCGCCTGCAGAATGCTAATTGTATTCCCCTCGCTGAGCCGCCTTCTGCGGCGCGAGACGGGAAGCGTTTTGTTCTGTGTCAATATCCATTTTCATCACTGACTAGGTCTCCGTGACTTGTGAATCTCGGTAGAATTTCTGAAGCTGGATTGCATTTGACGAAGTGACAGAACAAAGGGGACATCAAAACCTTTCTCATCTTTGCACAACAACAAAAGACAAAACATGTTCCTGAAACACAAAAAAGACAGTGCTGAGGTCCCACGAGTCCCAATGTTAGATGTTTCTGAGAAGACACCCCGGACAATGTCGCCTTCTGAAACCATCGTTTGGCGTTCGATTGACCTGACCACCTCTGGTCCCAAGAACATGCAAACTGTGAATCAAGGCAAAGCACTCCGTCGGGCGCGCCTGTGCACAAGTGCCATCAGCGACAGATGGAGGACGACTTTGTGAACTTTGGAGCCAATGTAGGACAAATCAAAGCGCATTATCCCTGTCCTCCGCCGTCTCAGTAACCAGCTTTGTTCCTCCGCTGACCCGGGTCAACCGCTGCACTTGCAAGGCGACTTCAGACGAGCTGTCTGTGCGAGAGAGCGTCCTCAGGCGCTCCTCGCTGCGTTTCCGCCTCTCGCCCTGCGCCGCCAACAGCTGGAGTCCCTGGATGTCACACATCTCGGCGCACAAAGAAAGATGCTGATCATACCGCGGAAACGAGTGTTGCCTAATGAGGTAAAATGAATGGTGAGGCTGTGTCATCTGCTCACTGTTTGATTCCAAACATATTCCGTAACATATGACAGACCCTCTCTGGGATTCATCACTGACAACAGGCAAGCGCTGCACGTTGTCTGTGGATCCGTGCCCTGAGTTGGAAAGCAGTTCTTGTCCGCACAACAGGACACAAACGTGGTTCATATTGCTTTGAATTTGAACCTCCAATTTGGAACCCAACGAATGTGAGAGCACAATTCTGAACAACTAGCACCACAGCTTTCAGTTCCCAGGCTTTTTCCATCTGCCTTTCTGATATGCAAGATCCCATTTGATGTTTGCAAGGCGCGCTTTAAGTCCCTTTGCTACTTTGTTCGTCCAGGATTATGGACAGACTAAATCCAAACTTCCTTTCACCAGATTTCCCTCACGGATAACACCGAGCTCGTGCGATGAAAGCTTTACCTTTGAAAGCTTACACTTAGCAGCTGTTGCTAAAAGGAAAGACAGTGCGGTCATTGGCACGTCAAAGCCCAACCAAACAGAGTTTCGGCACAAGTGGGCACTTGCGAGACACAAAGAAACGAGGAAACGTGGATGTTTGTTTTGGGGTTGAATCTCCAAAAGTGCCTTGTGGATGTGGGGCTGTATTGATTGCAGAGACGTTTTGACGTATCAGCCTGATATCCAAAGGGATATGTCACATTACTTTCTTTTGATTTGTCAAGATGTGACACAGGGCCGTCAGAGCCCAGATAGATCGCCGCATTTCCGATTGTGATCTGAGGCGGAGGGTTTCACGAGGCCCTGACGATTGTTTCTGAAGCAGCGCCAAATCCGCGAGCAAAAACAAGCAGGCGGGCGTGTTTCAGAAGCTGACACGTCTCTCCATCTCAGGGTGTGGAGGGAGGAACCAGAGGTGAGGAAGAAGGAGACGCCAATACTCATGCTCGTGTCTGTCTTGAATAAATCTCGTGTCTAACCCAACTGAAACCGAAGCGCAAAGCGGGATTACACTTCAAACGCAACGAATTGTGATTCCTTCGTGAAAAGTAGGAAAATGTCACAGTTGTTTCTCGATTCGGTTTCCCCGTCAACTTCACCTGACACCGTGATCACGTGACACGCTGCGACCTTCTCAACGTTCCTGCCGACATTTCAAGCCAGCCACTTTGAACATGCACAGAATAGACCTTTGAAACTTTTGAATCGAGATTGACGCGTTTCTGCCGTTTCAGGTGCTGAGTGAATCAGCTCGTTTTTCATGCATCGCGGAACGTGACACGGCCCGGAGGACGCGTCGCCGTCGTCTCTTTGCACAGACGTGATGACGTGAGAGTGCCCAGCGCTCGCCGCCGAGACCTCGTCACTCTCATCGAAGACATCGGCGGCGAAACACGCGTCTCAGTCCGAGAAAGGTCAACTGGATCTCGGGTTTCTTCTGTTCACTTCGACGCTGACAGGGACACCGACAACGAGTCCACAAAGAAAATGGTAGCTTTTGTTTTCCAGTGAAAGATTGTTGTTTTTTTCTCTCGGCATGAAGATTTCAAGTTGTAAAAGTTGTGGATGAAGGAAACTGAAGATGACGTTCAGCCGAGTGAGAGAATCAGACAAATGCGTTCGCTTCCTTCCGCCCTCCCATCAGAGGGAACACGAGAGCCCGTGTGCGGACACTGCGGTCGCGACCTCCAGACTCTGACCCTCTCTCCAGCCAGTCAAGTGGCTGTCAGGCACAATCTCCCGCAGGAAGACTAGCCCCGCAGTCAAGGGGCCTCCTGGAGCTACGCGTTGACGGCAGCCTGCAAACGCAGCAGCAAACTGCAGAGTGTTCAAATGGAGCAAGGCAAAAATGGCAAGTTAATTCGCAGTGAACGCTGGTCGTGTTGTGCTTGTACTGGACTGTTGGTTCACAGTGGAATTATCTGCTCAAAAGAAGGGTTGAACCTCCACACAATCGATGCGGCCCAGCGGTCTGTGTGGACTCAGGAGACCAGTAGTGCTCTTGATTGATTTATTCTGACCATCAACGCACAAATTGTTGGACAATTTGGAAGGCTCAGCGACAGGACAGACAGTTTATCTGCCACTTATTTCTCTTATTTATTTAGCTGCTGGACAATCGACGCTCAAAGCCATTCAGGTTTCACCACAAAAAAGAACACGCAAAGTCCGAAGTGTTTGTTGTGGCGTTGCTTCCTTGCACTTCTGGCTGACTGTGATAGGTCTTGGCTTTGCACAGGCGGCGACAATTCGCCGACTTTGCGCAAACCAGATCAGTGCAGAATTGTACAAAAGTCCTAGTGTCGCCTTTTATTGCGCGCTGCAACAACAGCTCCACAAGAACACTTCTTCAAGGGAAGCGGAAAAGTCAGGGAGACCAGCGAATGGAGGCTGACGGAGAAGCGCGGCAGCCGCAGTTCTCACAGAGTCGGCATCTCGGGACCACGTTAATGGTTCCATTTGGGAGACGCTTTCACGATGTTCTGCGCTATCTGTGGACGACAGCTTAGGAATTACCTTGGTGCCGTCTCGGACCGCAATAAAAAGGAGGTCATCTCGTCAAGTCTTTTTGTGATCCAGTTGACCAACGTTTGTCCTGCAACAGAGAATCTTTGCGCGGACGATTCACGTTGCGACACGAAATGCCGAGATGTTTCTCAGCCATGAGAGAACAGAAACGTTGAGGTTGGGTTCAGCCTCATTTCTTTGATCCCAACATTTTTCGCAAATCCATGGTGATCTCTTCTTGTATAGACATTGACCCTCAACATTCTACTTTCAGACGAAAGTCTGAAAGCAGTGTTTTTGGTGCTCACTCGTCGTTTCATTTGTTTCCCTGTATCTCTTTTCACTGCAGAATCTCCGGGTCCTTATCTGATTCAAATCCCGCAGCGGAAGAACCAAAACTGGGTCAGGCAACCGAGTCGAATACAAAACAGTTCACAGCCTGTTTGCACTTGCGTGGTTTCTGACCAGGTTTCAGGGGTCAATGAACGTGAGTACATTCTCTACAACCGAGTCCAGGTTCTGAGGTGCCGGTCTTGACAAGCCAAATGGACACCAGTGTGGCGCTACCACTGTGAACCTGGGGGACCACAATGCAATGAATGTGAGTGCACGCAGGCGCATCAACAATACCCCACTGTGCATGGTTTCCCCGCATGTGACCAAACCTTGTGCAACATGCACAAACTGAATGCAATTATGAGTGCACGGGATCACAAATTGGGCCCTTGGCGCGCACGTGCAGTCACTCACGTTGCAGAAGGGTTACAGCATTGAATTCCCTGAATCAATTCAGTCACATCGACCAGAAGTGAACTGCAACGCAACCAGGATGGCTCAGTGTAATGACTCTTGATTCCTTAAATGCCTTCTGATTGAGCTTCGAATGATACACATTATCGGCACTCGCGGAAATTGTTCCCAGACAAAAGGCCCTGGTGTGAGTGCCAAGACCGTTCCTTTCCCTCGATTGCGACACCGTAATGGGAGATCAGAGAGTCCACATTGAGTGTATCTGGCGACAAGAATTGCCAACAGGAAACAACTGGTGCAAGACCATCAATGCTGCAGGTCTGTGCTTTCAAGCAGACTTGTCAGAGAAGCCCAGGAACTGATCTTACCCGTCCCAATCAAGGCAGTTGCCAGGTGCACGTTTCAGTCATGGCCCCCAACAACGTTCCCAAAGAAATTTCCGTGCATTTGTGTCAGATGTCAAAAGTCAAGTTTCCCTGGCAATTTTCTGAAGATTGTGCTCATCATACAAAGCTGTAGACAACAATCGAGCACGAAAAGCAAAGAAGAGAGCGATTGTTTGGACGTGGGTGGCTTGACGTTTCTTGATTCGAGACAGGCATCCCTCTTCCCAGGAAGCTGTCTCTTTCTCGGTGCGCGGCCCTGAGACACGATGCCCACCGTGGGACACCCACAGCGGCCGCGGATCCAGGACCGACCGACTCTTCCGGAACACATGCATTCCAACGCCTCAGTCTTCTACGTAAATGTGCAGAAAGGTTCAATTTTCCTTCGAAAACGTTGGGATCGACAGGGACCGAAAGAGGAAGAGAACCTCCTCCTGCGTCCTCTCAACTCTCACTCGTCCAACTCATCACCACTCACCACCAGATTCGGTACACGAGTATTTCGTGAAAGAGTGTCTGTCTGCTTTGTGAAGTTTCTGCACGCCAGACCAGCTGCGACCCGCACGACTGTTCCTATACCCTCTCGAGGCCGCAGCCCTGTATCCGGCGGGAGGTTCTGGGTCCTGGAGGATGGATCTCCGCAGTGATTGCCGCGAGCCGTGAGATTGCCGCGCGGGTGTGACGCGCATCCCGATCGCCCGCCCGCCCCGTATCGCCGCCCGGATCGCCCTGATTAATCCTGCCCGGCCTCAGGCCCAGGACACCGCCGAGAGGCGCACAGCAACTTGTCAATCCGACGCTGGCTTTGGGAGGGCTTTTTTCTGACTCAGCTTTTGTTTTTTTCGTATTTCGTTTGTTGGACTGGACCATCGTTGCTTGAAAAGGACACTCGGTCTTTGTTGTCACGCCCAAGTTTCTGAACTCCTGAAATGCCCTCAATCCCAAAACTCGACACTGTCCTTTCTCCCTGGTATAGCCCTTCTGAGAGGCCTCACCAAGGTAAATGCCTCTCTGTGTCTCACAGAAGGCTGCATGCGGTCCATGTTTTGGCGACGTGTTAAACAGCGGCGTTTTACAGGCCACATCGCTCACACCGATGCGCCCACAGGGAGGCGTCGGAACGCAAAGTGGCTTTTACTGTGGCTCATTGTGTCTCCACCAAATCTTTATGGAGCTGCGTCCCGCACTTTGGCACTTACGCTCACTGTTCTGTCCTTCCACACTGTGCTCACCAATTCAGGCTGTCGGTTGTCTGAGGTGACATTTTTCTGCATCTTCCCAAAATATATCCAGAGACAACGAGATGCTTCACATTGCTTTTTCACATGCATACTGAAGGACAAATTCCATCCCTTTTTGAAATTAGATACGCTGTCGCAGCCAGACACAGCGTCATCGTGTTTGAAAGATCAAGCAGACGAGGGATGCGCACCTCCGTGGAACTTCACGTGTTCACTGCAGCGTCTCTGACAGGAGTCTCATCCGGGCCAGCAAATTCCACAGCGACCGCGCCAGGGTTACCAGTGCACCGTCAAGGAATCACACTGGAAAAATTGCCTGTGGTGATCACTCAAGTGGTGGGTTTTTACATGCAACCAAATCACCCCAGGTAAGTTTTTTGCATACCCCTGAAGTCAAAAGGCTTGGAGTGGGTAGGACTGTAGGTCAGGTTACAGACCTGAGGTGATTTCATTACACAGGCCAATGCAAGTCCGCCTTTTTTGTTGCCAAAACGCCAGCCTGGGCTTCCACTCTGTATTAAACTTCAAACATGCACTGAGAGCCAAGTGACAAACAGAGAGGAGGGGAGAAACCCGGAGAGGAGATGAGGCAGCCTTCTAAAGGCAATGAAAACAAAATCATGAGAGAATTGTCGGCTTAATGCCCCTCCATAATGGCGGTGTGTTCGTGGTTTATTAGCCCTCGCCATGCACTCTGGGTCATTGTATAAATATTTCATTGTCGAGCTAATGCCTCGGCGCTTCTCCCGAATGACGCCCGCTCCTCCGCCATCCTTTATTCACACAAAGACAAGGGTCAGTTTAAAGAAACGTGGAAAGAACTCGCCGTGTGTGGTTTCGCCTGACAAGAACTTTGCTTCTTTTCGTGCACAAGTAAATGGACTCTCTTGCACGCGGAACCGAGATTTGTTCTTTGAACACGAAATACGACTCGCAGTTTCAGACCACAACACCGGACAAATTTGCAGCGAAAATTAAGCGTCTTTGAATCACTTGGTGCAAACTCTTCCCACGTTGGACCAATGGATGGTCCATTGAAAATTCAAACACGAGCGTGAGAACCGGATCTGGAAGCGGCCTGCCTCGTGCTGCATTGATCGCAGTCGGAGACGCACCGAGACACACGCGTCTCACCTAAATGCACCGACCGTCTTCGGGCGGAGGGACTTTTGTCGGATCCATTAAAGGCTTTTCTTTTCAAATGAAAAGGCTGAAAAGGAAACTGAAAGAAATCCCCCTCAGTACAACTGGCCTTTTCGCCCTGCAGCATTCGTCCTGCATGCAGACACAATTTCACCAACGGCATGTTTTCAAAGCACACTTTGTTGCCTCTCGCTCAAAATAACTGCAAAGTGAAGACAAGGAATCGCAGCTTCAAGAGTGCGGAAAGCTTTTTCTTGTCGATCTTTCAAGTCACTGATTCCATGAATGTACTCAACGAAGTCGTGGGGACAAACCACTGCTCAAACAGGACTTTGCACGTTTATGTGCACTGCAGGATGTAACCCAACAAAAATAGCTCCATGGAGCTCGCGGTGATTTGAGGAAATTCTGATTTCGCTCACTCTGATTTCGCTCACTCTGATTTTGCTCACTCTGATTTCGGTCACTTTTTTTTGTCAAAAATTCTTACTTTTTTCACTTAACATTCACAATTTGGGAACTCATTTAGCACACATGCAAATGGAACAAATTTAACCAAATGGAACTTTTACACATTGTTTCAGAACAATATCCATATTTAACCAAAATAATTGCCCAATATCCATTTCAAATTTTTTATCAAAAAAATGACTTTTCAACCCTAACTTTAGGCCCACCTAAAAACCATTTAAAAATTTTCAAA
>JAAUXT010101438.1_pt1 | contig 39016 bp, 39 predicted proteins | sample 7278171 | NCBI WGS metagenome assembly JAAUXT01 (sample SAMN14350112, study PRJNA611818) | marine sediment metagenome | isolation source: surface marine sediment (1.8m) | place: French Polynesia: Moorea | collected 2018-08
ACGTACTCGTCTTCCTCATCTCCCGCCTGGACCTGTTTCGCTTTGCGGCCCATGACGCAAAATATGTGTTTGAAGATATGCACGAATGAACGAACATGAGTGAGCAACCTTCCCTGTCGAAAGCCGAAACTGGAGTGAAATGTTGCGGCTGAAAATGGTGAAAAATTGACGCGTGTCAAAAATTAACGCGTCTCTGTGTGGCCACCCCGAGCGTTAACGCGTGGTTGACGCGTGGTTGACGCGCGTCAATTATTGACGCGTTGCTCTGTGTGGCCGCCCCTTGAGCGGACGAAGCCAAACCGAACCAGCAATTAACCTTCCCACTCGACCATTTCCTGTCTCTCACTTTCCCACGATCAAAAGTTGCGACTTCAATCTTGTTGGACTTTGAGAGCCCAAGTGAAAACAGTGAGCACAGTGACATCAGGATCCATGTTGTGATTGTGACAACCTTCGCAAAACCATCGCGTTTCTCCAAACATCGAATCCATCACGGCGACTGTGGGTTGACATACCTGAACGCAGCACGGTGGCTTGGCTCTGCCCTGTGAAAAGGATGAACCATGGGAACCACTGCACAGTGTCAGTTGTGTGGCTGGAGCCTTCAAAACTGACGTCAACTTTTGTCTGCATCGGCGTTTATTCATGGCATTACGTCTGCCGATAGTTTTGGAATTGAGAATAGGATTTGGTCCGAAAGATGACAGATGGACCTTTGAATCCACTGTGCTGGTACTGAATATGAGATTCCCGTGGAAAAGAACACATTCTTACAAATGAGAACGCACGAGACCCAAACTTTCCAAACTTTCCAAGATTCTTTCCCCGTGTATGACAAATTGACACAGAGTGTAGAATTCAAGACAGGCAAATCCTCTCAAGAGACTTGCCGAGTGAGATTAGGCAGAGTCTTATCCCATACTTGTCGAGCTGCAGCTAGCCTGACTGACATGCTGGAGTGGGGCTTAGTGCTGGCGGACAGGTTGTGAGGGGTGAGCGGCACCGTCTCCCTCCCTCTCCCGCCCGCCTCATCGGTCGTGTCATCCACGTCAAATGTGGATACATAGAAATAAAGCACTCTTTTGCAGCAAAAATTCTGTTGTTCCTTCATGGTTGTGGAACTTAAAACATTTAACTGAGTGGTTCGTGGAATACATTTTGTCCCACGGAAGGGAATTAGAGGTGTGCAAGAAAGCCTTTGGAAGGCACATTCACTGACAGATTTAGCGCACTTCGCTGGAGGATTCAAGGCCGTTTGTACAAGGGGCTCGATCTGGTTTTGACCTGGGTCAGATTCTGAGGGTGGGGGTTTCACGTGAATGAAAGGAAACATTTTGGTGTCTCGTGAGACGCAAGACAAAGCAGTGTGAAAAGGGTTCCTGCACATGTCGGGTTTCGTCGGGTTCGATGTTGATCTACAAGGTGCCGCAGTTAAAAATAGGAACAAAAAGCTTGCCCACGCAAACAAATCCGCAGAGAAAAACACATTTTGCTGCCTTGAGCATCGGAACAAGGAAAAAGCACGCAAAGTCTTCGAACAAACAGCTGTTTTTAACATGGTCGCGAGCAAACAAAAAGACTGACAAAATTCTGAAACCTAGAAAAGCAGAAAGAAACTCGAAAACCGAAATGTCAGTGAATGCCTTCTGTGGTTGAGAAGCGCAGGTTGTTCCTCACATGTCCGCCAGGGCGAGTCCGCAAACAGCGCGTCGTGCCGCGTTCGAAGCTGCGCAGGTGCGCGGGCCGCGCGCTCCCGTCTCCACCCGACTCCCCTGCGCCGGTAGATCCAGGTTCAGGTCTGCGTCTTTGTCTGCACGAGCCGCTGATGGCTCACCGCAGCGAAATGATGCGCAAACAGATGTGTGCTTGTGTTTCTGAGGTTCAGACAGAAAATCCAAAACCACAGTCGAATAACAACTATCCACGCTCGGGTGAACGGCCCGTTCTTGTGACATGATCCGCTGATCGTAAAGCGTTTTTCTGTCGCAAAATATATCCAAAAGTTGGTGCGTTTGTTCACTGCGGATGAGTCTGGTGTGGACGACACCGACAGCTCGGATGGCAAACCCTTCTGCAGGGTTGCTGGCTGTTGCAGGCGCTTTATGTAGCCCTCTTGCCCTTACCGAAGTGAGGAATGAAGAACCCTTGCGCTGCCTTGCAATCCATTCAATGAAATGAAGCACATTACTCTTAACTTAGTCGCAAACTTTTGAAGTACTTGTTCTAGAAAGTTATGTAGGATACTTGATAGAGGTTTTGGAGCACGCAGGCGAGGATCCTCCACAGTCCACTGGGGGCTTGGAGGGTCCTAAACTGTGCAATGTAGCACCTTTCCAAGCCATCATTCTTGCCCAGAGACGAGGGTCCTTGTTTGCAAATATTTTGCGGCCGAGTACCTCTCTCAAAAGTGTGCCAGATCTCAGTGCCACGATTACCCGGACAAGCACAGTTTGTACCAATTATGACTTGTCTCGATGTGAAAAGCAAGCACTGTCTGCTTTATGGATGTAATCTGTGAACAAGGGAATGAAGGGCTCGCACGAGGAGGCTCGTCAGGCGAGTCCTCAGCGCGCCGCTCGAGTCCTGTTTAGTTCGCCAAGGTAATCACAAGATACTTACACTCACTGCCGCCATGTTTGAAAATTATTGTCAAAATCTCCTTGACTTCAACAACAACCAAAGCAAAATAGGAGGGTCTTGATTATTTTTGAGAGATTTTTGAAGGCCACTCCACCGGTACCTTGCAGAGCGTGGAGTGCTGTTTGGTTTATTTGCTACACTCGGCTCATGAAGAATCTTCAGTAAAAATGATAACAGTACCACAAGCATCGGAGTGGCACTTTGATTCTCTTCTAGTACCACTTTCTCTCTCATCCCACAAATGTTGAATCTCCCTTTCAACAAGACTTCATTCGTCGTTACAAGCATATTTGCCAGCAATGCAAATACTTGGCGAACAGGAAAAGGGGGGAAAGCTGTCTCTTCTCCTTTTCTGTCAGTGAAAAATCAAACAGGTCATCAAACTCAGTACGCTTCCAACTTGAATTTCCACTTCAGACAAAACCAATGTGTGCTGCACAAACCAACCAAAGTTCATCCCCCTACTTCAGTGTTCATGAGCCCTGAAAATGATATTCAAATCACTTTTTGCATTTCATTCTCTTCCAGCGAACAAAAATTCAAACTGACGCACAAAAAGTTTTGGGACTTGATCGGACACTGTCGTTTTTTTCTATTGCAAGCGTGGGTTGCACGAACGAGATCGTACCTGCCAATGCTTCTTGACTCTCAGACAAGCAAACCCAAGTCTACCACGCTCAGCCGGCCGCCTCTGTTAAATTCAATGTAGCTCAGCGTGACGGTATCTCCCAGTAATGCACTCCTCACAGCTCATCTTGTGGTAGACGTGCCTTCACTCACTCTAAGGGACAGATTACTAGGAGATAATGTCACTTTGAGTTCAACAATATTTTTGTCACATGAAATTTTTCTCATAAACTCAAAAAATTCCGTACCTGTGACAAAAATATTGTCTCACTCAGCGTGACGTTATCTCCCAGTAATCTGTCCCCAGGCGTGAGTGAACCCTAACGAAAACGAGACAAATGCTGCTGAAAGTGAAATCGAGCCAGGTATACGAGGAACAAGGCAACAGCGTTTCTCTCAGTGAACACAATGGCGGTGTAAAATGTTCAGGTTCAAGTGCCTTACATACCCGAGGGCGCAATATACTGCTAATTATGGCAAAGTTCTTTGAGTCTTGTTTGAAAGTGTCTCTTCGTACTTTCCATGGGTTGCAATGGCTGTCATCTTCTTGTTGAGAAGTGAAATGCTTAGTGACTGCGATATTGCAATATACAGGCATCCCAGTCAACAAAGAGACAGAGTAACAATTGAATTCCTGGGGGCTTATTTGTAGCATAATTTCTTTGCCGTGTACTTCAAGTATTTTCCACTGACACCTCGCGAACAATGCCTCTGCAGGGAGTAAGATTAATCTGACGCAGCGCCTGCGCCTACTTGAACACTCAAACAAGGATTTGAAATTTCTGTGATTGTTTTCTCCATGAATGCTAAACTGAAGGGGAGAAATTGTCGCATCTGCGGAGTGAGCTTGTCCCTTGCCATGGAAAGCATTTAGAGCCAGGTATTTTGGGCTTAGATGAGACTGGAAAGTCGAAACAAGCGATAGCAAACGTTGCACTCAAGTTTTTGTCGCACCCGAACTTACATTTATGTTTTCTGGAACTGAGCTCCCTTGAAACAATGGCATAGACTCACACCCACGTGTGAGTTTTGCACACGGGTCAATACGGTATGTTCACTGCGGCGCTTTTTGGTTTGACGTTCTGTTCTGCTAGGGTTCACAGTTCTTGAGAAACGTAAAACACATATTCTTTGAAAAGCGTTTTATATTGACACACATCTCTCCTATGCTGCGCGAACAAGAAAGTACGAGAAAGGCGTAGTTGGGTTCTTGCCGAGGAAGAAGGAAGCTGTCGGTGACTTCTCGGCAGAAGAAGTACAACTTAGTTCCCGGCAAGTGATTGTTGCCCAGAATCTTTCCAAGGCACAAACAGTCAACGCAGAGAAAATGTTTGATGCAGGACACTTCAGCTCCACCGACTTCTTCCTTGCGACATTAACAAAAATCTGCAAGAGTCTCTTGTGGCCCATTGCCATATCTCAGCTAATTGCTTTCGAAAAAACAATTGCCTTACTTTGTACACACTTGAAGTCAGTCGAGTATTTGATTGAGAAAGTGCAGAAATCTCTGGGATTTACACAAGGTAGTGGAAGTATCTAATGTTACGTTAATAAAGTACCAATCTCGTGCGGACGTTTTTTCTTTTTCTGTTACTCGTGATTCTTTGTCCAATTTCGATTTCTTTCTCACAGATCAGAACAAGAACCCACAGCGCTGCGTCAGGTCTCGACTGCTTTGTTCGCTGCGCACCAAAACTCAAACTAGTTCAAAATCTTTTTCACCTCCGTTCCGACGTAACTGGATGGCTGGGTGTGCTCCACCTGGATTAGCGGGAGAACAATCTTTGGGCGCGGCGGGGAGAGTGTCAAAGTTGCGCGCGCGCACGTGCAGCGCCTTGTGTCGCCGTCGCCCCCGCCGCGCGCTGCGCCGCCGCGCCCCGGGCTCCGGCTAATTCTTTTTATTGCTCGAGAATAGAAAATTCCTCAATTATCTATTTGTCTGTGATGCACGGAAGGGAAGCAATTTGCCACCTGGGCGATAGAGCTGGGGACACAGCAAGAATGTTCCTGAAATATTGTTTGGAAGTGTCGCTGAGCAAAAGGAAGAGTCTTTGCTGACGACTGGGTTGTGTTTTCTTCCTTGACAGCTTTTGCGAGACCTTGAATTCCCTTGGCATCTGGAATGGTGCGGAACAGCAAATTTGTTGCCGTTGAAAGTTCGTCATCTCTCATGGAACGAAGCTGGCCTGCACCAACAACAAGCGACGCGAGATGTTTGGTCAGCAACTATCAACCAGCCAGAAAAATGGTTTCAAAATCAATTCGAAATAATGTGCTCAAAAACACTGTTTGTGCAGAACCCTCATCTCCAGAATTGTGCAATGGAACGTGTCAGTTCGACAAGATTAGTGTGTGACATTCTCACTTCTCTTCAGTAAGTTGCACGGTCGTCAGCACAGGTTCTTCCCTCGTCCTGCCCAGGCAATAAAATCCATCCAGCCCCTTCCCGCCCCCAGTCATTACTCCATTACCACTTTGTTCCTGGCACTTCCCGGCTTTGGATTCACACTGTCACAACATTGCATCCCCAAATTTGTCAATGTGCATTATGTTTGATTTTCACACTTCCATCAATGTCCGCGTGGCCCGAGGCGAAACTCCGCGGCGCTCAGTCAGCGGCTTCCCCCTCAAAGTCGCGGGCTGCGGCGGCTGCGGGCGGGCTGCGCTCGGGGATAAGTTGGAGGGTGGTGCAAGTGGCAGGCCCCCCGGCGCAGCAGCTCTGTTCCCGGCTGAAGCACCTCTCCACCGCTCTCCACTGATTGTCCCTGCACATCTGCTCGAGCATTCCTGGAGCGCTTTCTCAAATTCTCTCCAAAGTCGCTTGAAATTTGCTTGCAAAACAAGGACAGGATATTGGTTTTAGAAAACACGCTCTTCACTGTAACGAAAAACTCTTGAAAATTTTGCCTTGGAGACCATGTTTGAGACGTGATTCCCCTGTTTTCAGCGTCCCGGAGCATGATTCGCGGGAAATACGCGTGCAGTTTGGTCCTTGGCAAGAAACACTGCACCAGCCAGGCATCAAGCCACGTCAGTTTCTCACTCAGTCAATGTGAATGTGAACATGCCCAGATTCTGTCGCAGGATTGGGAAAGTTGAACAACTTCTTTGAGAAATGAACATTGGGGAAGAGTGTAGTTTCTTCCAAACGCTGGACACGACGGGAAAAAGGGTCACTCACCAAAGTCTGTATTTAGATGAGAAAGGTGGTCTGTCTTTGTGCAGCAATTTGATATCAGCTGTCGTCCGTGCAAGTCAGGCCCCAACACTATTTCCTGCAGCACAGCAAATTGCTTGAGCTCTTTGCTGCTCACTTTTGAATCACCCAAGGACAAACTCACTGCAGCGTCTTGCAATCTTCCTTGCGAATTACCTTCATCATCAATTTCGTCGTGAGGTGTGAGGTGTGAAGCGTTGATTTTGAGTGTTGCTTCACGTGAATGTGAGCATCGTTTCTGCGGCACGCTGAGCACCATCGAGAGTCGCAGGTATTCACGTCGTGTGTGGAGCGACGAGGGTCTGCAGAGCTCTTGGCGTCGGCGTGTGTAGGCGGCGCAGAATGCCGGGCCCGTGGTGAGGGGCCGGGGACTCGCCGCGGCTCGACGACTCTTCACCGCCGCTGAGTGCCACTAGCACCGCACTCTCGCAGCTTTGAAACGTCGCAGGTGAACTATTCCATCATTGTTGAACGCACACACATACGCTCGTACGAGTATGCCCTACGATTTCCGCTCCGAAAAGGTGAACACGGATACACCCATCTATCGTCGTCAAAGTTTGTCCACGTTTTGTTTGAATGACTGTTGGCCAAAATTGGGGATGTACGGTGTATCACCTGCAATTAACCTTCCCAAAGCGACTTCTCTGCGAAAAAATGCCATGCAAAAGTGGTTTCTGTTGGAGAAGAATCGTTTGATGATATTCTTTGTTGTATAAAAAATAGGTAGCAATCATGAAATCCATAGGAAGTATCAGAGACATCTTTGACTTGCAATTCATGAAATCCTCATTCAGTCTGTGTCACTATCAGAGTCCAACATCCCACTTTTCTGACAGAAATAGATGTTTGTACGCTGTTCCATCTGAGACCAAAAAGTCACAAAGATCCACACAAATTCCATATTTTGTCAATTTGGTTTTTTGACTGAATTTAACTTCACAAGGAACTGTGCACTCTGAGTGAAACAATTACTGACTGGTCCACACAAGTACACAAAAGATCAATACCTACCTTCATAGATTGACCAACATGATCCTCTGTTATCACTAGAAATGTCATCTACTCACCACCAAAAACCAGAAAAAGAATGGAAACTTGTCATTGAAAAAGGAAATTTTGGGATGATGATCAAGGGCTGCCCAGCAGCCAGCCATAGTTTGATACTGTGTGACCCCCATGTACAATCCACCCCACCCCTGTCCCCACCCCTCCCCAAAACTTCAGGATCAAACAACATGGACCTCATAAATGGGGAGCATGAAGGTTGGGTGGCCCTTTGGAAAAGTCTTTCTCCCATACCCCAACCCCCACCTCCAGTTCCCGTAGGCTGGAAACAGATTCGTTTTGTGGGACAAGAAACGAGTTGTGCTCATCAAGAATGGAGTGAAACCAGTTATCAGACCAAGCATTTCAGTCAAACGAAGTCAAGTGGCTCGTGCGGTCCTTTTCCAAAAATTGGAAAAATTCTGCCATTGACGCTTCGTTGTTCCTCTGAGATATTGGCAGACGGATCGCCCTGGCAAATTCCAGAAGAGAAAGATTGACAGAATGTATTTTTCTAATTGGTGGAGGTGTGTTCGTGAAAGTGTTCACAACCCATGAGTAACGCATCCGTAGTGAGTGTCTTTGCTTTTTGGAGACATTTTGTTACTGTGTGTAATTTCAGTGACAGGGCTTTGGCATGGTTTGCGTGAAAGAAGAGCTGGGAAAGTCTTTTCAAAGCAGGATTCCCCACAGGGGTGTGATGCAGGTGAGGCTCTTGGAGCGCCTCTCCAGGGGTTGAAGTGTCCTAAGCACTGGTTACCCTTCACTGGCCCTGGCGTACTTCAAGTATTTCACCCTATGGGGGATCTACACTGTTTCAATACCTCCACTGATGACACCTCCACCTGGGGGTTCCGAATGAAACTCTGGCGCAGCTCTGAGAAATTGAAAAATCATCAATTGTGTTGTTTAGTATGACGTAACACTGACACATTACCTTGTGTTCCTCTCAAACATGCGTGACACAAAGAACAAGACAGTAATTTTCTCTTTTGTGATGACAGATTAGTTAACACATTAGGCCCTTGAAAAACAATGCTAAATTTACACGAAGGTCGTTGTGGTGCTCACCCATCAGAGACTTTACGTGTGCACAACAAATTCAAATTCTTGTTGTGGCGTAAACTTGGTTCAAAACCAGGTTTTGCGACATCTAAGTAGTGGAGGACAAACACTTCTGTCAGTGATTCTCACAGAGCATCCAGATCACACATGCTGCAGTTTGATGCTGTTGAAATTGGACGTTCTTGTGCCTTTCTGTCTCGGAAAATACGGGCTTTTCTTTGTTGTGATATCTTTGCCACGTACGCTTCAACACCGAGAGAGTTGTCGCCACCAGGGATCGGTCGGTCAGGATCCATCTCTTCCAGCCGCCGTCCACCGAGCGGACACGTAAGGCGTTGCAAACGAACCAGAATACGTTGGTCCCTTGTGACTGTTTCAGAAATGACCAAAACATTTGTATTTGGTTTGACAATGGCAACTCCCAACTTGCAGCTGTCCCATGCACAGAGCCGCCCAATAACGCGTGATGGGAGCGGAGGAAAGCAGGCGCAGTGTACACACTCGAGCCGCGTACATCTGTGTTCGCCTGCTGTACGTTCACAGGACGTAACTGATACCTGCAACAAATGACAAGCACCGATGTGATTTATGTATTAATTCCGCTCATTTTGGAAGTGATATCAATTTGATAAAGAAACGGCGCAGACATAACAGGTGAAAATGTTTGACGACAAACAAGGTCCTATTGATTTTCGTTGCACAGATGACAACGGTCCAACTTGCTGTGTATCGAAACCCACGCAAACTGTTCCAGCAAAATTGAAATTGTGCAAAACATCCAGGGCGGAAACTCTGGTCCAACTGTCTATGCTTGGTTGTTTTTTATTTGAGGGTGGGTAGACATCTTTTCGTGCAAGTGTCTTTGTTGCAATACTGAACATAAGTTTTTCGTGTCTTGGCTTGCCCTTTTGGTGCCTCCTGTCCGGGAACGTATTTTTGAAGCACTCCAAACTGAAGTCTGCTTGATGGTTGATTGATGTGAGAAGGCGAAGGGAAAATGAAAAGTGTGAAGAATCGAACGAAAGCGTACTCAAGAAGGTCTGCGTCATTGTGCGTGGTCGGGCGCTTTGTTTTCTCAAGTGACCTGATAAGAATCGTGTTTCCAGGTAAAACGAGGGATTATTGCTACTGCATTGGTTGTGCTCAATGACTCCAGATCAGACCCAAGAAGTTAAACAAGTCATCCAGCAGAAAGTCAACACGAGACTGTCTCTGATCTGACAAGAGTGTGTAAACTGAGTGTGGGAACCCGACTGCACGTGCGCCACACGTCTTTTTTGCGTACACAGCAAACACGGCGCTGCAGAATTAATGTAGCGTTTTTTGCAACATCTGGGTCATCAGACGTGGGTGTCCGCCCACGGGGTGCCCGCTCCAGGGTTCAGGAATCACTTGTCGTGTGTGGATTGCGCCGCGTGTATTGAAACATTCACGTCCGCAAAAGTTGTGGATCCCAAATTTTTTTCGGAAATTTTACTTGCAGGATCCGGAGTAAAGGTTGCGGTAAGGCCCTGTATGGAAGCAAATGTTACACAATCTTGAAGTCTTTCTTGCATTTTGCGGCAACGGTTGTTTTTCGGGAAAGCAGCCTTTGTGGTGCCTTGGTCAACTGAATCATTCAATGAATGTTGCGAAATGAATCGTGAACGACAGAAAGGAGGAAGACAGACCCGCCAGATAATCAGTTCAAATGTCCTTTGAAGTCGCGCACAATGTGGGACCTTTCAGAGTCCCCAAGATTTGATTGAGAGTTCCGTACCTCATGTCAGGAAATAAAATGTGAAAGATTGCCTTTGGTTAGCAAATGCCGTCCCTTGAACCAACCATCGGTTCCGTTGTGAGTGAAGCACTCTCAGAGCGCATTCGCTCTCGTGGGTTTTCAGAGGTCCGCATAAAGCTCGGGCCTCTCCAGCTCGGACTAATTAGACTTTTGAAATGGTACGAGCGCATCTGCAGGGCGCTATTTGGTACTAACGAGAGAAACTGCCCGATAGGCCCAATTAAGCGAAATTGCTGGCCAGCTTCTTGTGTGCGCAGAACTTGTGTCATCTGCAGAGGACCTTCTGGAAAATATTTTTTGTCATCTCTATGTGTTGTGCTGCAGAAAACTCACGAAGCGATTGGGTAAAGATGTCACGTGGTTGTTCTTCTTGTTCTTTCTGTTTGTCCTGCAACGCCACGAGTGTCCCTGCGTACGGTTCAGACCTGCTTCAAACTTAAATCGCTCATTCCTGCAACCAAGAAATGCTTCAACATCCAAGCGACCTCACCTGCCAACTGAGTATTTGTGACCAGAATATTTTCCGCACAGCCTACATACAGAAATTGCTGTGATTTTGTATGAAACAAATAACGAGATTTGCGAGAAAACGTCGGACAAATTGACTCGAGTGGGCACTTTGTATTTTCCCGTACTTCCAGCTATCTTTTATGTTCATCACAAGGTAAATTCAAGTAGTCCGTCGATGGCCTGGGACAACTGAGTAAATTGCCTGCAAATGAGGTTTTGGAAACTCCTTGATTAGGCAAAACGCAGTACTGAGAAGCAAATCCACCCTTGGGCATCTTTTCCCGTCAAATCTTGCACTGGAACGTCGATTCGGTTTTGCCCGAAATCGTTTCCAATCTCAAGTGTCATCACTTTCATTTGCCAGGAGTAGAAAAATCGTTCTGCTGTAAATTTTCCGAATAAAGCACGGTGCTTGATGTGATTTCAAGATAGATTCGGTGGAAAATTGAACATGTTTCGGTTGAGGTTGCTGCTGCCTTGCGGAGGCGGTGCGCGAGTGGCTGATTGCAGCGCGACCCGGGGCGGCGGGGGCGGCGGCGGCGGCGGCAGCGGCGGCGGGGCGGACTGAACTGCTGCGGCGCGGTGCGGTGCAGCTGCGCCGAGACAAGACGTCCCCGCCTTGCCGCACGAACGTGAATATTCCAGCCATTTCGTCATTGTTAGTTTACACCGTTGAAACGCGACAGCCGTGTAAAATTGTACATATAAAAATAACGTTTGTCACATTTATCTTTCCAAGGATGAATACCGCGGTACATATGTGCAGGTTCAGTTCAGCCTGAGCCCAAAAGCTTCGAGAAAGAATATTGCCAACTTGTTGGTCTTGAATACGTGTATGCCACTCGTGAATTATTAAACATCTCTATTTCTGCTGACAGCGAAATGCACAGAGCAAACAGGAAACCAATTCGCTGACATATCAATAACAGCAAATGAGTTTTCCTTCCAAACACAGATGGATGCGCAGCCAGCAAACTTCGTGACTCGGGCGTGATTGGAATGAATCGCTTTGTCTGCTGGTGCAGCTTCCATTAATTACCAAAAGTATCTGCTATGTCTGCCATGAGTGGATGGTTTGCTGGCACTAGATGTGAGCTAGTGCGTCTCGACGAGTGATGATCCATCTTGCGAGGACAAACTTTGCCGGGGATACCGCATGCCTCTCCGGAGGATCTTTCACATCATTACTGCGCCGTGTTTCCGCAGCACGTCCGACCGGTGCTGCCTCCCTCCTATCCTCCTCGCTGAGGACCTAACACGCGCACGCTCGTACTGTCAGGGCATCTTTTCAGATTCGCATTGATTGTTCTGTTCCGCGGAACTTCTTACAGCTGTATTTTTGTACATATAAAAAAATATATATATAAAAACCAAGCTGGTTGTTCAGGCTCACCGAGAGCAGTTGAGATGCCAGGCGTCTTTGTCTGCTTGATCAAACGTTGTGTTTCACTGAATGACAAAAATCATCCGAATCGTTGATTGAGACTCATGCAAATCTCAGTTCACTAGACTTTTCATTCAAAAGAGTGGGGAAAAAATCGGAGGAGTGGTGGTTTTGCGAGTTTTTTCAACACATTTCGAACACCCTCGTGCAGAAGTGAAGTCTCAAAGCGAAGACAGGCTCGGTCTGGGTAAATTTGTGCAGGTCGGCACGAGAGGACAATGAAAGGCTCAACCAGTTGCTGGTTCCCACCGCTCCAAAACTTTGAACAACCTCATATGAATTTCAAATCATATTTGCTTCCATCAGCAATCTGAACAATCTCCGTGTGTGTTTTAGATCTCAGTCAAAGTGATCAGAGGCTTTGGGTCCGGGACCAATTGAGCCGACCTATTCGCGCACGCCTGTTTTCCTTCTGAAGGGTCTTCAAGTTGCCTGTGTGCTCGTCTCATTTTGTTTGCATTTCGCGTGGTGATGTGTAACTATTTGTTCTCGCTCCCCTGCAAGACTTGTCTGCAAAAAACACACCAAATACACCGTAAAATATTCAGGTTTTTTGTGCTATTGTTTTGGATCAGTTCGGCTGTTGTTTCAGAATTCCACCCAGTGAAAACTTAAGTTTTTAAATGAGTCCAAAGACCTCAATTTTCTATTGCTCTTGAAAATTCTGCTCTGTGTTGGCGTTGTGTCCTCCCTGAGTGCAGTCCACTTTGACCAAAACACACAGCTTGGAATCGGTGTTTTAGAGAACAGACATTCGCATTAGCCAAAGAGAAATCACCAAATCAATCCAAAATAAATTTACACCTGTAAAATGAATTCAAAATGTGTGCAAGAGTGACTGCTCGCAGTGCAGAGCTCTGAGTTTCTGACTGCAGCGCGACCGCAGTGTGTGGCCCTCGCCAGCTGTTGCGGCGCACCTATCACTTCAAAGCGCCGACCTGTGCCGCGCGCACTCCTGCAAGCTTCTGTCGCTCGCCCAAATACCTTTTGTATTGTGAGAAAAGAACCTTCCAATTTTAATAAATGTTTTTCGCGTGTAATTGCCACCATGGGAGATTTCATCCGAAGCCATGTGCAGTTCTCACAGCCCTCTGTTGTGTTGTCATGTGAAGTCACAGCATTGATTTTCAAGTGCCCTGCGAAATTTTCAGTTTGACGCTCGATTGTATTTCCGCATCTGGAGTTGAACATTTGGCCTTGGAGGATTCGAAGGAATCATAACGTGCAGTTTTTGTCTGGCTTGACCAATCTGCAAATAATTAGGACCAAAGGTTGACATTTGCTCGCTGATTTGAATCTCTCCCTGTTAAGCCATTTAATCTTTTTGCACACAGCAATTTATTGAGCTCGACAAATTCATGTTCGTCACAAAGCAATGGCTGAAGTTCCGTTGATGCCCACTTTGGCATAACTAATCTGCATATTGTTTTCTCGGCGGATTTAGCTCAAGTACTCTGCCACAAACTCAATTAGGGAATTAATCGGAAATGTTCACGCACCTGGGACTCAGGCGCGACGCTCTCGCAACGGCCACAGATTCAGCGACAAGCGTTATTTCCTCCAACTGAAGATGCCTTGCGAAGCTTCCAACATAGCCGTCATTTGGGCGAACATTTTTGTTGTTCAAGTGAACAATAAAAACTTCGCTTCAGCTGGACATGTACAAAACGCTCCAATTAATTTCTCATTCGTCACCCGAACATGCCAGGCACGAGGCCGGACAGTGAGCGCGTGTTCTTCACACCACACATTTTTCGGGTGTAATAAAATCAGAAGTTGGCGTCCGCTGAAAAACGCCAGCGATCCTCCGCTCCCTTGCGAAACTTTTTCCGAATTTGGTGACAAATATTTGACTTCTGGAACAGAGGTGAATTTTCACTTCCAAAATGTCCACTTTGACAATTCCACTTTCACCGCCAATTTTCACAAACAAATCATTTTATTCTTTCACCAACAGGCCACTCATATTTTTCAGACTGTGCGCACTGCTCCTTTTGTGGAAAATCTCGTGATCAATTGTTTGTTGAGTTCATAATCCATCCTATTTTGGTGCTGAAAAAAAAACCACACACGCACACGAGAGAATGAGAAGAAGAACTGACATCCCAGGAGACGAGCGCTACAGGGTTGAAACATTCCTTGTCTGATTTCGCCTCACAAAACAAATTCGTTGTCTCAAACTTCTTGTTTCTCCCGTCCTCCGGGTGGGTTGATTGGGGGAGGCGAGTTCGTGCGCTTACACAGGTGGTTGTGTCATTTGGGCCAGTGTGCGGTGAACACTGAGAAATGCACGTACGTTCCAGCGCCACCAACGAAGGACATTTGTTCTGCACACGTGCAGCGAAGCAGGGCATCCGGCGCGCCGATCAGCAAACCGATCCCGGGTGCGCTGAAGCGCACCGGCTTCCCTCGGCCCCGCAAAACAGCGGAAAATCGCGGCAAAGATGTTCACTGACGAGATAAATGATTCCGTGTTGTCACGACCAAAGAGCAGAATTGACAAGGTGATTATCTGTTGGCGTGAGAGCTCGTCATTAGCGAGCAGCTCCTGCTGCTGAAATGGGCAAATTGGACTGCGATGCGTTTGTGCCAGGGCACAAACGAGTACACTTTTGTCGATTTATTCGCGCATAAAAAGTGAAAAGTCAAGAAGTTGAATGAAAAATCCTCAACTTGATTGCTTCAAGATGTCTGTCAAAAATCCTCAAATTGATCTATCTGTTGGTTTTTGTGTTTTCGGAGAAGTTGCACTGATCACATGAGACAAACGGCCTCACGATTGCTTGACCCCGATGCAAATCCCTGACAACGCGAAACAGCTACACCATGTGGATCCTTTGCAAAACAGGCACACCTTTTCTGCCGATGACCGAGTCTGAACAAAGAAAAACTCGGCTGAAAGGCATGGTACGATAACGAATGATGACAGCCGCAATACGAACGTACATTTGTTACGAAGTTGAGGGTGGAGGTAGGTACCGCCCAAGTATCCTTGAGTTCTGTTCAGCGTGAAATATTGTACACACGCGATTCTCTTTTGACTGCAACAGGCACACCTTTTGGATGAAAAGCACAATTCATGTGACCAAGGATGCGCAACTACGGAATCTCTCACTGGAATGGGAATGGTCATGAGACTGGGATTGCTCCTAAGGGTGAAATTGAACAACTTGAAATTTCCCCAAAACTTTTGATCAGAGTTTCTGGTGACAGGAAAAGCAACAAAAACAGAGCTTGAAGTGTTTGAACTTTTTACAAGTGCTTCTGTATCAAACTCGAGCGTGCTGCTTGTTTGATGCCGCCTGGTTGCAGCAGAAGACCTAATTTGTCATGAAGTACCTGCCTTGGACCGTTAAAAATTCACTCTCACCTTGCTTCGACTAGTTCTGACCCAATGTGCACAGAACTAGAATAACTAGGAGAGACACACGCAAGTGAAGGTTGTTTGATGTAACGAATGTGATGCAGCTCGAGAGTTGCCAGTTGACTAGGCAGAGGAAATGAGCTGATTCTGCAGACCTAATTGCACACCTGAGCAGCACGCCTTGGTCCACACTGCAGTTGCTGACATCAACGCGGACACGAGCAAAAACACAAGGGAAATTTTGATAGGGACTGAAGCCTTGGGCGATGCGAGGTGACTCCAAATCCATGACCGTGGAAGTCAGGCACAAGCTCACGGAACCAGTTTGGAAAATAATGTGAAGCTCTTTGCAAGCCTTGGAATACCCAGATATTTGCTTATTTTCGATCAAAATAGGGCCATACTGCAGGAGTGTTTTCTGTTCACGAATGCTGGTTCCCACCAACTATATGTCATCCAATCCCTTCCTTTGGGAGACAAAAGATGTGAACGGCACATATTTTGGAGCCTTCAATGAATCACGCTGAAATGATCGGCATTTGACGTTTTCGTTGCTTGTGAAGCGGGAGAAAATCAAGCAGTTCTGTGTGAACTAATCATGTTTGATACTGCCATAATCCGAGTCCCATCAAGTATAAAATTCTCATCATAGGAACACTTTGTTTGCCTTGTGCGGCTGCGATTGTAGTCATTTCCGCTACCTGGCGCTGATAACAATGGAACAATCAGGTTTACAATGAGTTTTTATTGATCTTTGGATCATCAAAAGAACACGGCTTTCAGGGGTTTACGAGGATGTTCTCTGCGGATCTTCATAACATCCTAATTGCTGGTTCAATAGATCTGCTTCACAGAAAACGTTCAAGCTGTACACGCAGATCTACAAAATGTTCACAAACGATCTTGCTGGGTGCCTCAATGGAAGCAGTTGGCAGTGACAGATGAAATCTTGGTTCCTGTTCTCGCATGTCGAGATTTTTGGTCCGTGGTCCGTGTGAAGGGGGAAGTCTTCAACAGTATTCGGATAGGGAACTGCAAGCTGGACTGAACTGGTCAAAATAAGTTTGCCAACCCAAACCCTCTTCCACGGGTGTCTTGTGGCTCGTAGCGCCAGCAAAGAACGCAAACAAGGACGAGGTTCTTGGGCTCCAGCCACTACCAGAACATCGGTTGGTGATCGGGTTCTTCTGCACGGGAAGACAGCCGTAAACCTGGGAAGACAGCATTCCACTCTTATCAATGTGACCCTTCCACAAATCACACATTTATTGTTGCAATAAAAACTTTTACAGGAACCATTCTCAGCAGAGCAAACACGCATTTCACTCACACAAAACAGCATTCGGAGTTTTCATCCGGCAGCATGAATGCACTTGAACTGCTGCACTTTATTCGAAACAGTTTTGGAAAGTTGGAAATCTGCATCAGTACCTTTTTGTGCGAGCCAATGTCGTGTCGTTCTCATGATCACAGTCAAAGCTTGCCTGGTTTCAGGAAGAAAACATGAGTTGCGCGAAAGTCCGGAGAGACGCGTGTTCTCTGCGTGAGCGCATTGTTGGGAAGATCGGTGGCATCAGCTTTTGTGCGCTGTCTGGTTCATTACTGCGTCATTTCCCCAGGAATTAATGAGGTATTTGTCACCCTGGGCCCTGCAGGAAATACGCTCCATAGAAACCGGCTGCACGCTGCTATATATACACGCCCCTCTTTCCTCGGTGGAAAGAACAGTCGTAAGTGCGCAGTAGAAACCCGAAACAAGAATTCTGTTCTCTTGATTTTGAAGAATCAACACAGAAATCCACAACAAGAATTCTATTCTCGAGAATCAACACTTGCTTTGCATTGTGTTGATCTTGGATGTGCTTTGTCCGTACGTGAAGGAAGAAAGCTGCAGAAGGCAAGTTATCTCTCCTGCAGGGTAAAAAAAGCCAGAAGCGGAGTGCTGGCGCAACGTCAGGTTTACTCGGCGTTTTGCACCTCGAGCGCTCAAGAAACTGTTTTGTCTGCTGTTGTTTCCTTGGTGAATTTTCTTGCGTGCGCTCGCTTGTACCTGAGCCAACTCAGTTCAGGTCCCGCATCAGTTGGTAGAACCTGCTGCTCAGTGGCAAATTTCCGAAGAACTGTTTGCGTTTACTGCTCAACAGACGAGCCAAGTACGAACGATAATTTGCCGCGCACTTCAACTTCAGTCAAGCCGACTGTTGCATATGTCGAGAGCACAAACAAGCCCTCATAAATTTGGACTGGTGCAGCATCTATGTTCTTTGAAAAATGTCCGAACTCACCAAACGAACGTCCTCGAAGTTGACCAAATGTGAAAGAGAAAGAAAGGCAGTTCGTGCACCTGTATTTCGGTCAAATTCAATTTGAATTGATATCGAAGGTTTTATCACAGAAACAAAACTCGTTGTGTCCCAGTTACTTCAGTGCGAGGCAGGTTTGGCCGATTTTCCCCTTCAGCACAGTCTAGCAGCCCTGGGACCAAGCGATCTGGTCAAGAACAGCTGACCCACGAGAGAGGTCTGTCGAAACCCCAACTGATAAAAGAGTCTCATGCAGGGCGCAACAGTTATGGATTTATTGAATTTCTCACAGAAATATGAAGACACATAAAAGAACAGTAAATCTTGAATAAACCGCCTATAATTCATTATCATACCTTGTTTATTTCCCCGTGTTCCATAAACTTTACCAACATTGACGTTTTTACAGCTGTTTTACGTGTAACGGTGTTTTTCACGACACCTGGTCTGATCACAAGGTTCAACTTCGAGAACAAACTCCGACGGGTGACCACCTCCGACGGGTGACCAAATCATGCATGACCAAATCATGCAGACATTTCACGATGAAAAGGAGGAAGCCAAATTTCTGATTCCAGCATTTCCCTTCTCATCCAGGACAACAAAGCCCTTTGTCAAGATCTGCAGGAAAGTCTTTCATTCCCTCCTCGCACCAACTCCCTCCTGCAGCGAACGCTTTAGAAATGGCCTCTGCAGCAAGTCAGCAATTAAATTGCTACATGTTCGTTGCTGAGGCAGGCGACGAGATTGTTACGTACGCTGCTAAAATGAGATGATTTGGATAGTAAATTGCCAGATTCTTGTAATGAGTTTGCAGGGCACAATGCTGGCAGTTAGGAAGGTGGAGGGTGACAATGTCCCCATCGTCAGCAAAGAAAGTCAGGCTTTGCTAATTGACCACCACGATTTAATTGGATAATTATAGACAAAGCGATGGAGGAGGAGGGTTTTGTTTAATCCACTCTCACTCCTCCTCATTATCTTTTGTGCATCTTGCACGTGTTGTGTAAGGTGGGCGGAGGCCGAGCCTCCCGCTGGTCAGCGAGTACGGCCGGGGGACGTCCCTTGATCACAACAAACAGCCACTACTGGCCATGCTCCAGATGAAAGCAACCATCCTTTTTTGGCGATTGTTTATGTCCTCATACATCCCAAAGAATTTTGATTTTGACTACAATTTTTGAAAAGAAAAAGTGCCAGGTTTTGGTGAGGACTGAGTCGCCGACTCAGATGCACACGAAGTTTGGAAACGTCAATTTGCCTGATATTGCTCGAGTCAATACTGGAAGCTGATTAGCAAGTTTCCGCTGCAAATCAGCTCAATCAGTTTCATGTCCTGCATATGGAGGTGACAAGTTAGTCGTTGAGTAAAAGTGGCACCAATTTAAAGCCCCATCTACCCCTAAGATTACATTTGCTTCACCGCATTAACATTGCAAAGCGTAAAAGTGACCCCCTCTCTTCTAGCCGAGGAAAGTGCTTCAAGGAATTCCACAGATTGCTCTGGTAAGTGACTCAGAAAATTGAATCCATGAAGGGAAGACTTGCCGGTAATTTCATTGTTCGATCCCACAATGTCAGAAAAATAATTCCGCTGCCGCTTGAATTACCCAGAAGAAATCAAATGCCCAGAAATTTGAATTTCCCTTTTATGAGATTTTGTGGGAAAGCGTTTTGTGTCGATCGAGTCATTAGAAAGGGTAATACAATGATGGTAACATTGACGAAACGGTGCTGCAAATTGGACTGTCACTGAGTAATTCTCGGAGACAGGAAATTCAACCGGAGAAGTGCTCTGCAGTGAGCTCTTCTTGTCCACAAGAGAGTCGCAAAAATGGTCAAACATTTTTGAACAATCATCCAGCTGTTTTGATGGACTTTCCAGCATCGAAGGTTCTTGATCACAATGGACCTGAAACATTCGCAAGAAACACGTGTTTTGGTCCCGTTCTCTGGCGTTCCCATGAGAGTGCTCGTTCTCAACACGATAACGTCCTGACAGCACAGAACAGAGAATACTTTCTGTCAAAGCAAGCTTTGTTTTGCACAAAACCAGATTTTGTCACGTGGTATGACACAGCCAGCAGGGCAACCATTCTGTTGCCATAAAAATACTTAGAGGACAATCACAAGTGCAATAGAAGGCATCCACCTTGACAGAGAAAGAATCATCAAATTCATTTGCAGAAGCGACCTGCTCTGCAGAAAGTAATTGCATAACAAAGCCTGAGCGCTTATATTCCTGTTCCTCTGTGCAAAGACGAAATCCAATTTGACGGCATCGACTTCAGTTTCGCACAAGTGACGACGGAAGTTTGGCTGATGAAATAAAATATTTGATGGAATGTTGGACAAATTTGCCTACTCGGTTTTAGCATGTAAATGTTAGCACAAGCCTGGGTCAGAGCTTTCTTGCTCTTTACCAGTGTTTTATTCACAGCCAGCGCCACAGATAGACGAAAACCCCGGCCGTGCAAACACAAGTTGTTTGGATGCAGATTTAACTGGGTCTCCGCCTTCCTCGTTTAGTATTACGATTCTATCCGAAAGGCAAAGACAGCGAGAGAAGGTCGGGCTTGCCATGTATCAAGGAGCCAGGAATGAATGAGCTTCATTCTGCAGGGAAACTCGTGTTTCATGCCGGGTCCGAATTCGCTCGAAAAGGGAAGTGCAGGAGTTCAACACGTCAAATGGCACAACATGATATTCTTTGAGTGCTACAGAGCCCAAGCAACTAAGTTTTCCTGAAGGTAGAACAAAATTTTTGGCTTGCGTTGTTCACATGTGTGTAGAGACAAGTTTACAGACGAGAGCAAATCCGTCAACTCTGTCTCCGAGTGCTTGAAAATGAATATGTCTACAGTTGTACTCTGTTTACCGCTCTTTTTTATTTCTATTTGTTCAGAAGAAGCATTGCACTGAAACTGATAAGATTCATTAAGTTCAGTAAATATTGAACAATCCAGATATGGCCTTATTGCTCATCAAAAAAGGCAATTTCGTTTTGTATTTCGCGGTCAAACTGTAACACTGGTCGCCTAAGTGGGTTCCTCCTCAAGTTTCTGTGTTACCTGCTTTATTATTTTCCAATAAACTAACAGCGCTGGTGAGGGCCCTTGAAAGAAACTCGACTTATCACTGCAAACAACGAGTTCTTTCCCAAGTCGTCTGCAAGAAGCGACCCTTGAAGACCTGCGCCACTGTTCAGAGTACTGGATTGTCAAATTGTATCCAACCATGTGATCGTATTTTTTCACGCACTTTCCTAATGCCCTTTCTTCCTTTTCATGGCAAAATGCTAAAGGTACGTGCACCTCGTGAATGATTTAAATCTCCCAAGTATGCACCTCAGGAACATCCTGTCTTGTATGTTTTGCTGTCCACTCCAATGCCTCATATTTTTCACTCGAATAATCAAAATATTGTGGAATGATACCAGTCATTATTATTTGGTGTCCACAGGTAGGTTGTTCGCAAAATTTTGCCATATTTATTGTTTCTTTTTGCGATTCTGCCAACCTCTTTGCACCAAATGATTTGGGTTCCCTGAGGAGTCTCAGTTTGGTGGTTCCTGTGTGGTTTTCGAGTTTCGTGTTTTCGGCGCGTGTGTTTCACACTTTGGTGTTGGTAGACTCCCCATGCAGAATGAAGGCCCGGTGGAACGAAATGAAGACACACCCCAAATTTGAGACACGGAATGAAGGCTCTCTGCCGAGGGTCTGGCAAGTCTGACCACAAGACTCTTTTTCAACACACATTGATATCAGTTGGCATCGGCCACGCGGAACCTTGATGAGTGTCTGGCCATTTCAAGTGAGAATTGAATTAAGAAGGCAGCCATGTCTCCTCATTTCGGGTGAATGACCATATCGTTACACCGGTGTCAGTGTTTGAAACGACAAGTAGCACAGAATGGCCTGTGTTTCATACTGCAGAGCAAAATGGCCTCTGTCAATCCTTCTGCCTTTTTGAAATGACCTTGTCAATTGAACTGTGGTACGAAATGACACCTGCCACTCGTCATTTCACACACTGTGCAATGTGGTCTGCTGAGACCTCACCTTCCACGTTTGGAATTTGTTGACAAATAGAACCTCACGAAACTTTCCACCACGACACCACGTACCCTGCAGCCCTCGATAGAAGGCTGGACTTTAGCACACAAAGTTCAAACGCCCAGCCAGATGAACTGGGGCCCAGCACCTGGAGTTGACAGTTCTACCCGTGCTCATGGCCCTGATGTGGAGTTGTTCTTTCCCTCGAGTTCGTGTGTCGGCACAAGATACATAAGGCGTGTGTCGACACTGAGAAGTGTTTTTCTTCTCGTGCTGTGAATCTGCAGTTGTTGCATCGGTGCAAATTTGAAAATTTGGTTCAGTGTACATAGTGTGTTCCCAAAGAAATGATTGTTTCTGGTTCAAGACAAAACTTCGAGGAGGTGAAGACCACTTGAGATATCAACTTAAAGTTTATTAGGAAGGTTGTAAGCATGAATCATTATTGAGCTAAAAGCCACAGCCTTCATGTTTTTCAATATGCCTTTGTAGAGGACATGTCAATCAAGCTTTTTTCACTGAAAAACTCAACATAAGCAGCACAAAATGTCTGTTTGTTTCGCGGAGTATATTGTAGACACGGGCGCACAAAGGTGACTGCACATGAAGATTGAATTTCCCTTCAATGTTTGAATTGCAGTTGACAACTATTTTCGTCTCGACGGATGGTGGTTGGTGCTCACAACGAAGGAGAGAAAGGTTCTTACTTTGCTGTGGTTTCTGTTCAATCACACAACTCTTTTCTCGACCCAAGGTCTCGAAAAGTCGTTGCGTGATTTCACAAGAACCACTTTTGTACAGTGTGAGAACGCTGTCCTCCTGCATGTCGCTGACGTTGAGAGATGAAGAACCTGGATAAAGCCCAGAACCTCGTACCGTGCTTGTGACAATCCTGTCGTCTTCTGACGCCTCGGGAACTCGAGTTCTTGTGAATTCTCTCTGAGCTGATGTCTGCTCCTCCCCTCTCAGCAGGATGCCTGATGGAGAAGCGACCAGTTTTCACAGAAGAACGTGCATTTGTTGATTGTGCAAGTACACTCGCAATGAAACAACTGAACTTCAGCTGCGTGTTGTCCAGCCGAACAACAGGGGATTTTGCTTCACACATGGTAAATGATCGCCAGCAAAGTGTCCAGGCACAAGCATCACATGATTTCCTGGCATGTTTTTGTCAATTCAATTCGTACAGTGCATGAGTAGACCTGCATGTGCAAGACACAATTTTCCAGTGTTAATCCATATCCTGCGTGTTCTCAGAGCTGTGGGGATGGTTTCGACATCACCCGAAGGGTCTTGCTCTCTGCTGAACTTATGATCTTTGTGTAGAATGTTAGAGCGAAGCCGTTTTGTGAATGTCGGACAATACAGCAAGTGCATCGCTGCAGGCCAGGTTGGAATTAAACCCACAGAATAAATGGCTCGTGGAAAAGAAGGGGTTTAACTGCGTGGAAAATATTGCACTGAGATTGAGGGTTTTGTGAATGTGATTGTGAGGCTCCCCGATGCTGGTACGTGTCAGGATCCGTTCGCATTGGGCTCAAAAAGATAACTGTCGTCAAACTGAACCACCTCCCGTCCGTGTACATTGGATTGTGCGCAATTCCTCCCGAAACCCTTTGAAAGTCGATTCCAGTGCGTATTGCCAAATGAAAATGCACTTGTGTGGCATTGTTTTGTCCCCAGATGATCTGAAAGTGACTGTTTCCGCACGAACATTGAGTGGTGTGTCTATTTTCTGCTGGATTTGGTCCCTATCACAGTGATGAGAGACTATTCACTGATTTCCATCGATACATTATTTCATCAGAGTATGTTACAAACTTATCAGTGCGCTTTCAAGGCAAATTGGAGCACACTTTTATTTATCATTATTAGATATGACATTGACATATCTCAGACACTTCATTGGTACATTTGCTGCGTTGAACGTGACAACGTGAAACCGAAATATCAGGTAGTTTGCTGACCGACCAGCTTCTCGTGTTCGCTCTGTGTTGGCGTACGAACCAGACCCCCGAGAACCCAACGACATCGGGCTGCGCTTCCTGTGGGGTGAGTGAACTGTGACTCACGAACTCCAGGCATCAGTGACGCTCTCAGTGAACAGGTGTAGCATGACCAACATCCCTTTGACATTTCACTGGAAACATCCATCTGCGTTGTTGAGGCGACACTGAAAGAAGGGTGTCTCATCCCACGGGTGGGTCCTGTGACCCAAGTGCCCCCTCTGGTGGAGGGCACACTGGATCCACTTTCGCAACTTTATCCCGCGACTCAGACGACTTGCAACGATGTGGTCCAACTGAACGCCCACTTGGGGACACTTGCGCACGATGTTTTGAAGTTCACTTTACCCGAGGCTGGAAGCGAGTGCAAATTGAAACAACCATTTCTTGTTCACCTGGTTCGCACGTGTGGGCTGCACCGCTGATTGAACGTCACTGAGAAATCAATCGAAGCTGTTATGAAATCACTTGGTTTTGTGGAGGCAGGCTGATATTGCTGACAGGCTTCTGAAAAACATTGTGGTTTCGCATCCGCCTTTTGCTCCAAACAGGGACAGTGAGTTTGGGTCGCCCAGGGGATTATAATCGTTGCCTCTTGTGGAAAGCAATTAGCAAAGCGATGGCGTACTCCCTCTTGATCAATGGGAATTAGTTGGGGCCGTGAAACTCTAGATTTCTACTCTTTTATCAAGTGCTGATCTCTGCGAGCTCAGTCTGTGAATTCGCATGCGTTCCATTGACAAGGTTGTGCCATTGTTGTGCATGAAACACGTCTGTGTCCAGAAATGTAAGAAAAAATGCACGTGTCGTGTGTCAAGTTCTGGGGAAATATTTCATGATCGTTGCCTCTGGTGCACATTGGACTTCAACTGGATGTTCTCAAAATTTTTTGAATATTTTCCCGTCTATCCGACAAAAAAGGTGTTTATGGTGCGTTCATGTGTTTGCGAGGTGATTCACGAGCCGGCAGTGTTTTCAGGAAGGCTGATCAAAAACTCCCATCAACATGCGATTGACAATCATGGCACCCACCTGCATAGAACAGGCCCATTTACTGCACAATGTAGTGCGCAATTCGCGTTTATTGTACAATGGAAAGTAAGCAGTGATAATAGGGATAAATGGGCATTGGGATTTGCAACCATAAAGTGCACCAGGGGAGGATTATGCAAAGCCTTCCAGTGACAAGCAAAACAAACTGTTGAAAGATTCACATGAAATTTTCCAGCTTGAATGTTCTCGGCTCGTCAGGGAGAAATGTGGGATGTTTTTCTGCTCGAACAAAATTCAGGATTGCTGAGACACTGCACGACGGATTCAACTGTGCACGCACAAAGGTTGAAATTTATCAGAATGACATTCTGGTGGCGACATTGCTGAAATTCCAGTCGAAAACGGCTCAGCAGGGAAATGTGCATCGTGTCATAAATGCCTACCGGTAACCGCTCGACAATATTTCCTGGTGGAATTAGAGACCTGCAGCGGCACTGAAATTAAAATCGCCTTAATTTCCTCCAGAATCTTCAGTAACAAATACGCAGAATTGTTTGCTTTGTCTTCCATTGATTTCAGAATTAGCTCATTTGCCCATTTTACAGCGATGCCGCAATGACACGCAGCTGAAACTGTGCTTTCCAGTTTTGGTCGTTCCAAAGATGTTGGGAAACTGCTTTGTACTCACAACAAATGCCTTTGTACAACTCACAAAATTTATTTCATTCATAAATTTACGATTTGCTTTATCACAATAAAGTTGGTGTTATCTACAATACACAAAACACACAAAACATGTGATGTTGACTTGCAAATGTATGTACATTTTCGGTTTTCACAAAAAATTTCTTCAAAATAATAAAATGGGATTCCAACACCAACGCGCTGGGGTGTTTCAAATGAAATGGACAGTTGCGAAACTTCTCTCAATTTCTGTTGCCTGCCACACGTGTGGAGTCAAACGTGAAATGTAAGACTGAATCACAAATAATTCTGCAAATCTTTCCACACGTAACTGATGACATGTTGGAAACAACACTGAGGAATGTTTCGAAGGCAACAAAGCAAAACTCAAACTTTGACTCGTTCAGCTCTGCACAACAATAACGAATATCTGTCAAAAGGGAAAGTTTTATAAATAACACCCAGACGATTCTTACATGTCAAAAACATCCACATGGACAAATGATGTCTATAGTACACAATGTGAAAATTGCTGTACCCTGAACAGGTCTTCCCAAAAAATACGATTGCGTGCACTCGCCGATAAATTGAAGTGATTGACCAAAGGTTCACGCAACAAACAAAAATCATTCTCAATCTGAGAACTGTCAAAAATTCAGCACAGTAACTGTTTGTTCAAAACACGAATGACGAGAGATGATTTTGTGGTTGGACGAAAGGGTGTCAATCGAAGAGAACTCACCCCACAGGTGTCAAGTTCTGTTTCCTCGTGGCCAACCTCCACTTTCCAGTCCAAAATAGAATGAGTTGTGATGTCTGGAAATGCTGGACGCATGACAGTGTCTTGTTCATTTGTACTTCTCACTGTTTGTGACTTCACGACATGCTTCGGGCTTTGTGGCTTATGGCAGAGTTTCCTTTCGCGCAGTGTTCCCAGCTGAAGCTTTTCTCCAAGTTTGATTTTCAGAGCAGGGGCTAAAATGAGTTCTTCTTGTGTTGTCTCACCACTCACAGGAAAGTTTAGCTTTTTGTACTTTCGACACTCAACTTTTGACTTCACTGTCCCACAGACGGGTTTGATCACCTCACTTGCAAAGAGTAAAAGAACGAACCAGCCATTCTGTGTGCGTTCTTCTGCGTGTTCTTGGTGCTGGATGAATATTTGTTCACTTCTATCTCACTGCGTCTACGTTGGTGTTACCATGTACGGCCTTGTAGAAGGTAGCTGTTGGCAGTTGACGAGTAGTTGAGAGGGGAGGCGCCGAGATGCGCCCCGCCGTTCGTGAGGCTGGAGGCGGCCGCGGAGGTGTGCGAGACCATAGAGTTCATAGATACGGCCGACATCGTGCCCGTCTGCCCGGCTAGGATTCCTTCCTTGGTGTCGTGGTAGGACGCAGCCTGCGCCGCGGTGGCGGCCGAGACCTGGTGGCTCGCGGCTTGCTGCGCCCCGCCGCCTGACTGGTGCCCGGCGCTCAGCTGCGACTGCACGCCGGTCGCGGAGCCCTGGCTCTGCCCACTCTCGGAACTGTTTGTGCCGGCACACGGCTTCCCGTCCTTCACAAGCACGGGCACCGCGACGCGCTTGGGCGACTGCGCGTTGTAACTGCCATCCTTTTGCTGTGAGTCCATCTTCGCCTTGTCCTTCTCAGACCGCTTCGTCTTGTACCTGTGGTTCTGGAACCAGATTTTCACCTGGGTCGGCGTGAGGTTGATTGCAGAAGCCAGCTGCTCTCTCTCGGGCGCCGACAGGTACTTCTGCTGGCGAAAGCGACGCTCCAGCTCGTAGACCTGCGTCTGGTTGAAGAGAACGCGACGCTTGCGGCGCTGGCTGTTGTAGGCCATTCCGGCGCGATTCTGGTCCATGAAGCCCATGTGGTTCATGCCCTGCCCCATCCCCGGCATGCTGCACGAGCTCGGTCCCATCAGCCGGGAAACTGAAGGAAAAAGTGCAATTTAAAAATAAATAAAACGAATTTTGTTTGTGTTTGTCCATATTTTTTTGTGAGGAGACATGTTTGAGAAAGCAGAAGTGACAGCCGTGATGCCTGAAAACCTTCGTCACCTCCCTGCTGTGCACTGTTCCGCAAAAATTAAGAAACGTTTCCTTCAAAGCTCGTGTGCTGATGATTATTAACAACCGTGCTTAAAATTATTGCATATTGACGGCCGCGCTTAATCATCTGATACAGTTACTCATGAGACCCCGAGTTCAAAGTTGACTAATCTCGCTGCCGGCGAAGACCAGGGTCTTGAATATCGCTTGTGAAATCGCAGTAAAAATCAGAACAAACACGGTTTGGCGAATTGTCATTGAAATAAACTTTTTGGTGACCCACTGAAACGATGTTTTTCACATTTCAAGCAGCTGTTTCGAGGGCGGCTTTGTTGTTCTTATCGTTTCTACTTTTTGTTTTCAGTGTGAAAAAGAAACTGATTCGGGTTGCAAAAAGTTGGTGTGCAGGTGTTGATGGGTTTATGTGGATTTTGGACTGCTGCTGTGTTCGCATCAACCGCGGGAGAGGTAGGGGAGAGGGTCTTACATCAGTATAGCCGCAACTTAATCTATCACCATCGCGATGATGATCAAACATCTACATCTAGAAGCTACCGCGGAACCCTCCTATTCCCCAATGATGAAAGCTTCTCACTTTTGTTTTCAGTTGGAAAGATAATCTTTCGACTTGTGAAAGGAAAATTGAATGGAATTTTAATTGTTTGGTTTTTGGAGTGTTGAACATCATGCTAAAGCGTGCCTCTTTAACGGATCGGTTTTGTCCTATTTCTCTATCACTGACCTGCATGTGGACTGGCTAACAATCAGAAAAACAAATATTCATAAATTGGTTGTGCACCTTATCTTGCCAAACAGACTCAATCTCTGACAACTACTGGCTGAATGCAACAATTTTGTTTGTGAAATCTGTTGTGCGTCCAAAGCGCGGGGCATGTTGTCCCAATCGGCTTTTTGGCAGCCGCGGCACATGGCTCTGCATGGGAAACGACATGTTGTTTGGATCAATCTGAATTCCTGTATCTTTTTGAGAGGAATCCGCAAGTAGCATGAGAGCTCCTTTGTGGGTGGCCATGCTTGTGCCACTATATCATCGCTCTGTCCAAGTCTGAATGACGCTCCAGAGCCCATCGGGTGTCTGGAAGAGCCATTCTCACGCGAGTTCAAAGCCTTCACTTGAAGGAGTCTTCTTCAACCGGTGAGGTTGCGCTGGATTGCCACTAAACGTCTCGTTCAAAATCTCTCGTTGAAAAGCACATACTCATCCCGTCTCGAGATCCTGTCTGCAGAGGCTGTTTATGACGACTTGAACATGTATTAGAGCGAGTAAAAGTGCTGAAAGACACGAACGACTGCAGACGGAAGGTGCGGCAAGTGTGGCGGGCGTGCGCCGTGCATGTGCGGTGCGAGTGAAAAACGACAAGAGACACGGTAGCCGTACTTACTTGCGAGTCGCGGGTCGGTGGCGTTTCCGTACCAGGAGCCCGAGCGATGTCCAGACGACATCGGGTCGGCGTAGTGCGACAGGTCTCCTCCATTGCAGTACTGGCTGGGGAAGGAGGACGGGTGGTGCGACAGCTGGGGCACGTAGTTGTGGTACGGGTTGGTCGACATGCCGCCCATGCTGCCCATGCTGCTCATCGCTGACTGGTGTTGACTCGGACTTCTGTAGGGGCTCACCAGAGGAGGAATAGCCGCTTCGATCGTATTCTTCTTGTACTCCTCGATTGGGTTCAAGATATCTGTGACGGAAAACGGAGTGGTATGCTTGGGACTTAAGGACATCCTCTTGAAAGCCCACTAGATATGGAAATTGTGTACGCGCAACGATATCTCCTCTCAGCCTGTGATAGTCACTTCCACGTCGTTATGTCAGACTGTTATGTGTGCTGAAGGTTCTTGTGGACGTTTTCATACTACTTCTGGCGTGACAAATTGGGAGGGAGGTGGCTTGGCACGCATGCGTCGAGGCCACCTCAGCCAGCTACGAGCTGAGAGCTGAGAGCGTGAGACATGCCCACTTTTTTCACCGCTAGGGTCCCGCGTCGCGCATTCTACTGTTTATTGATCCAAACACCTCGACTCCACGCAACGAGCGCGATCCGCGATCTCTGCAAAACCCGCGCGTTGCGTTCCATGCTCTGGAGCCAAATTTGGACACAAAGCTGAAACAAAGCAGAAAAAGTAGAAGAAAGAAACACTCACCAGTTCCATCAACGAACATCCTCGAAAATGGTATTTAAATGCTCTGGTTGTTGAAGACAAGGTAAAGTTTACTTTCCAAGGGCCCATTCTGGCGCACTTCACTTCTCTCGCCTCCACCAATCAGGCGCTCGCTCGCCAGCCACCAGGGGCGGGGCTTGCAGCACTCAACACTTTTCACTCGGATTGCGACCAAAAGCGGCGACCACTCCAAAAAGTCAATCAAATTAGTCCAGCTTCATTATCGGAGCGCCACTAACGAGGCTCCAGTCGAGCTGGCGGCCCTTGTGCTCGAGTGGCCGGGCTGTGTTCGTCGAGAGGTGCTCCGCTTTCTTGTTCTCTGTCTCCACAATGTAGTTTCTCTGACGATCTTCACTGCAACTAGTTGTGTTGGTTTGTGTGAGCTGAAAACTTGTCGTTGTCCAAGATCCGTTCACACCTCAATTTCTATTTGCACTGTCACTCTACATATAGTGACAGAAGTATTCCATTTCGTGACACAACACGTGGGTGTTCTTGACAAAAATCCACAAACAGCAAAGTTCTGTTTGGTCAGTCCCAAAATGTTGATGAAAACATTGCTCGATCCTCTGAAACCACAAGCCGGAAAAGAATTTGTGCAAGAGAATCAGGTTTTGTTCTTGAGTCAGTCCTTCAACTGCAACGCAAGAAAATGAAGGTGAACAGCACTTAGAGAAAATCAACATTGATCGTTGTAATGAGGATAAGCTTTGACATGGAGGCTTTTCGCGCTCTAGGTGTTGCACGTGTGCAGGCACCATTCAACAATCACCCAAATTTGTACGTTTTACCGGTGAAAGGCTTCTTTTGATGAACTTATTTTCCTTTCCAATTTGGTTGAGGTCTATTGACAGCTGGCACTGAGGCTCGCAACAGGGAAGGCCATTTAATATCAGTTCCAAATTGCAGCCATTTGTCCCCCTCATTTCATATCAAAAGGATACCTTCAAATGGAAAAGCCTCAAGTTCGGTGCTAATAATAAACGCCAAGCTTCAGCGTTACCTTCCTCGGGGAGCATTGTGCGCTGGAACGGGTTTTGCTTATTTTGGTCAACTTGTCTGCGGAAAATAGTCCTCAAAAAAATGAGGAAATACGGTTGCAGCCGCGGAGCGATTCGGTTCGCCAATTGAAGATGAACGTGATTCATGACAATTCAAACTGCAGGCCAGTTTGCTGGGACAGAAGCAAGACCAATCGATTCCTTTCTGTTCTTCTTTGCTGCAGCGTTGTGGAGGAAGTGTCTTTCCGAAGCAAGACAATCTCTTGGATCACTTGTTCAGCTCTTCGAGGTCGTTTTTGGGTTGGCACTTGTTCGTATGCTTTCCGATGAAATTGTTTTTTCTCAAAATCTGATGGGAGGAGCGATGGCGCGTTTTAAACAGTCCAGCAGGAAAAGGTAATGCTTGAGCAAATAAGATTATCAACCGGAATGTCAGGGTCCATTCATGGATGTGCAGAAGGCAAACATTAGATTCAGCGCAATGTTTGATTTGGAGAAAGGAGTTTCGTTGCTCGTCAAAGTCCAAAATTTTCGTAAAACTTTCTGTGTCCCGAGAATAGGTGTTGTGCATAATGCGTGTGGTATGTGGTGACAGACTACTGAAAACCTCCACCACCGCCAGCAAGAGGGAACCTGTTGTGTTCCTATTCTTGGAAGAACAGAAGGAACTGCGCGTGGAAAGCTGAAGGAATTCTGAGCTTGGCTAAATACTCTGGAGGAACGGTCAGTCGAAAAGCAACACGTGCGATGTGACAGTTTCTTCATGACAATGAACCTACTTCCTAGTTTTTCAATTACACACATTGCTGCATAATATACATATCAGTGCCTATTGCTGTGCCAAGACCCTGAAAAGGCATTGTGCGGCAGAACCGGTATTGAGGGATGCACTTAACTAAACTGTGAGGCTTCTTTCTGCGGAAAAAGAATTTGACGCTTCACTGAATCGCATGAAAACCTGCTTGGGATTTTATTAAATATCTGCACACCTGGAACTGAAGACTTTCACCCAATAAGGGCCCACCTGTGGACGTTTAGAAGCCCGTACACTTGTTAACACCTATTATGATACTTTTACTTTTTCCAAATGGAACTACGGAGAACTTTTGTCGTTCATTATTTGCGACTTGGGTGTCCCAGCGAGACCTACATCCAACACAGGACACCGCACTCAATATATTAAAATTTTACTATGCAAAATACTCATAATAGCCTGAAAAGGACAAACTATTCCTTTCCAAGTGAGGATTGAAAGCCCTTTTCAATTCTTGTTGGAAGCGTAGAAATATTCCGAGTGGTTCCCCACCAAGATTATATTCGAAAGGGGAAAGATCAAACTGTTTTATTGGCACCCTCCAGACACTGCTAAAAATGTTACATGGTTACCCTCAGAAGAATCTTTTTTATTTGGGAAAGGACCTTGCTCTTAATATCAGGTTATCATTTCAAGAGCAAAGTCTAAACGAGTTGAAGGAGACTTGAATGTCCTGTGGGATGATTCTTTTGCGCTGCATCCTTGTCTGCAGACATGTCGAAAAATTGTCACTCCAAACATGTACATGCGTTGAAGAGTCTGTTTCCTGTCATGCCAGTGTTGTGGTGGAGCATGGAAGTCTTTCATTCGCACACGGTGTCGCTGCCCATGCAACGCATGGTACAGTACGACATGCACACGTGAAGCTGGTTTCTGCATGGAGTCTCTTCACGCGTTTGCGAAAAGCAAAGTGGGCTCGCTTTGAAAGCTGTAATGTACTGTCGCATCTCAGTGATGTGCATTGAGTGACACAGAGACAATAGCGGTTTTTGATATCAAACGGTGATAAAATGTTTGCCTTTGTTATCACTTATTGGTGAAATGTAGGGCTATTTACCCAAGCATTTACCCATCCCTCTTCCATGCCCATGCTGCTAGTTCCAACAAATCAATGCCACAGCGTTGTCTGTGTGAATGCCTTTCAATGGGCGTATCAAAAATTCATGCTCCTTGTTTTGTGCGCTGGATTGTCTGTGACTTATCCCCCATGCCATACATTAGTCAATTATCCTGCCACGGAAGAGGCTGATATTATTCTTTTCACAAGTTGGGCCTGAAATGCATTTGAGTTCCGCTGTGGAGAATCAATTTCGAGTTTCATGTCTCTTGCAAATTGTTCTTGAATGTGGAGTTTGCTTGAACCAGGCTGAGCGCAACAGCAGCGACTTTTAAGCAATAATGAACTGAGAGTGGTTGATGTGAGCAAATGTAGAGGTTATTCACAACCAGATTGTGCATATCAATGAGCATAAAAATTGACCATTGTCGCTCCTGCCAAGTCTTTCATCTTGATAAACCTGACGTAATGAAAAGTCAATTCTAAACTGCAATGAAAAGGGCTTGACATGAAAACCTGATTTGTGTTCGTGTGTTTTCATATCTATGCGTGTGTGCAGGTTCATAGGGGGCTCAACTGCGCCAAGCACAGGCAAACCTGCCCCGAAGTGAACTGTTGGATGCGAGATGAGCTCGGACTTGTTCTCATGATCGCAGGGATTATCCCTGCTTCTGACAACGTGGTTCGGGCCGGATTGTCAAAAACTCGTCGCATGTTTTACCACTGCATGCCTGACTTGTCTTGTGCATTGCGGGGTACAGCGTAATCAGGTTCTTATCATCACTCGACTCCAGTGAAAAGCTGCGTCGTCCATGTGTCAGGTGTGTACCAGTTTTGCACACGAAATTTCCCGAGCTCTGAGGTCTGAGTCGAGGGACTTAGCATCTCTTCGTCCACGTGCGGCCTGTTGCCCGCACAGGAAGTGTCCTGCCGCTCCTGGCAAGAAGACAGGAACCACTCTCCATTGAGACGCGCGATTTCAACATTTGATCAAACCGCGACACCGACATCATCACAGTGTTCTTCCCGTGGGTGTTCGCGGAACATGACTGGATTCCTTTTCACATCCAAACACCAAAGACGGTAATGTCTGTAATTTTTTCCACCTGGCAAAAGGAAGCAAGGATATTTTCCCCACTGCATGTTCCTTTGATGAAAATGGCTTGGGACCTCAAAAAGACTCTTGATTTGCACACAGTGTTCCGTGAGAATTCTTCGCGGAGGAAGTGATTTCGCCTCCCAAGCTAAGACCCAATGAGCGATGCAAATAAAAAGATAGCATGCGATGAGAAGGATGCAGAAGAGAGTGCGATGAGAACGATTCAGAATCTCTTGTGCATGTGTGTGAACCGACGTTTGGCGGAGCGAGGTTTGAACAAAGAGCTGATCGCCGTCAGCGCAGCTTCCCGCGGCGCCCGGAGCCGCAGCACAAATCATTAGCGCCCGTTACATAAAGTCCTCATGCTCCGTCTCAAAAGCGACGGTATTTGCCTTTCACTGAGGAATTAGGTATCATGCGGGGGGCTTTCATAGGAAAATTGTGGGTTTGATTTCTTGCCGGGGACGGTTCTCACGTCTTGCTCACACCTTCCATTATGAGCACACGCACGTTGCATGCAGAGGTTAAGTTGCGGGCAGTGTAAGCGGTCTGATTCTGACGCGCACAGGACAGGGATGTCTCGTGGGAGGACGTGCCATCTTCACTGTGAAGAAAGACTTGTGCTTGTTAGAGAGACTGAGTTCGGGTCCCGCGAGAAAGAGTGTAAAACTGTCTTTCACTTTTCACTTGAAATTCACGGAACTGGACTGCTTCTTCTCATGTTGACGTTGGGCAACGTCGATTTTTCCAACCAAAGGACAGAAAAAACAACCACACAGAAGTGTTGTGGTCACTTGTTGATAAACATCTGAGATTCCTGTTGTTTTTGTGAATCCAAAGTTGCAGGTCTGCCTCGACCCATCATCAGTAATCACGCACCAAAAGTACTGAAGACTGTTCCAAACTGCGCTGTCTGCCCAACAAAAACCTCCTGAAATCTGCAGTTTTTTCCATTTTCAAATCCTCAGGGAAGGGGCAGGTCCCAATGACATTTTTCTTCGTGGTGAAACTGTTTCGCTGAAAAATTTAGCCTCCTGTTTCCTGGTTTTTACTTCAGGTTTGTGCCTCCCAACTTGTCTGGTTCTTGTGGCAGTAAAATGCTTTTTTGTTTGAGCACTCGTATAGAGAACCATTGCAGTGTGATTTCGTTTACCACCGGTGTCAGGACTTGAGCCGAAATCAAACGTTTTGCTCAGTTTGACCCTCCAGATCGAGATTTGGCAAGGAGGCTTGGGCTTGGCCATTAGATGTGTAGGCGTTTGCTTTGCACAGATTTTGCACCCTGATATTTTCAGCAAAAGTGTGTGTGTGTGTGTGTGTGTTGTTCAACAATGACAAGTTTAGCGGACTGTCAGGCACAGACATACTCACACAGCTCAAAGAAAGAAAAATCTTCCGAAATTTTCTCAAAATTTCTGGGGGTAACAGAACAGAAAACTTTTTCCGGAAGCGCAATGTATCTCATTATTTGCTTCTGTTTGACCTGCAATTCATCTCGGATTACGGGGCACGCCACGCCTCACCAGGGGGTGCTCAGATCAGCTCCGCACCGTGCCGCGCGGCCCGTGACGCAGCCCAGGCGCTCACCCCGCCCAACCAGCCGTGAACAATGACCAGCAGCTCCGGCTTTGTGCGGATCACAAGGTCAGAAAATCAGCCCTCGGATGTCCCTGGGTGATGTCTCATCGTTCTACACGAACACTTTCCATGTCCAAAAGTTGTGCACGAACGCATGTGACTGACGAAACCCTGGCTTGTTTGTGCAAGTGTGCATTCCCCAAACCTAACAGTCAGGATTGCCTGAATGGCTCAGCTTGTGTTTACAAGGGCACTGATTAACTACCGTACTGTCTCGTGTATAAGACGCACTTTTTTGCCCCAAAATTGGACATCAAAAGAAGACAAATTTTCATGTTTTTATAAGGCCCTGGTTCCAGAAAAAGGGGCCAAAGGTTGAGGTGCGTCTTATACATGAGGGTGTGTTATACACGAGACAGTACGGTATTCTTTCTGCAGGTGTCGAGACAAACATTTCCAATTTCAGGTCGAGGTGACCAGACCCAACGTGTCGCCAAATCTCCGACGAATATAAAACGCGCTTTCGTGTTCGTGACCGTACGATAAACTGTCCCTCGGCGTGAGTGAACCCTTGCGTAGCTCCAGAGCGTGCTTTGAATTGCACGACATGAAGTTTTCAGCTTCTGAGTGAACTCGTGGAGACCGGACTTCATACTAAGCGCTGGCGCCATCTGGGCGCGACACACGACACTAGTTTCGGGCACTTTTGTCTGCTTACGGCAGTGCTGCCTCTGGTAAAGTGCAGAGACCACAACGCAACCGTCGATATTTTTGCCAAGGAAATAACTGTCACGGAACGTTGTGTGTTTATTGGAGTTCACATATATGTGCGTCGGAATATTTTGCCATTTTCCCTACTCCAGCGACAGGTGTGATGTTCAAGCGTTTTGGCGGGTTCGCGCACAGCTACAGCCGACAGATGGCGTCTCCGGTGAGGCGAGCGTCGTCGCAGCGCGGACTCGGGTTCCCGGCGGGCACGGCGACGGCACAGCACGGCCGGCAGCAGATCACCCGCCCCTTCCAGTGCCGCAGACTGAAACGCGGAAAATATGCAAGTACTTCAGCCAAACAAGAAAAAAGACGACTTGTTCGACAAGATCAGTCAAGTTTTTCTTGACGGGTGCTCACTTGTTGCAGTTCGGAGACTCGCGGCCATGCTGGTCTCTTCCTGTGTCGCAGACGAGTTCGCGGACGTAGGAGCAGCCGTACTGCTGCAGCAAGCACTTGCTCTTGAGCTCCTGCTCCGGACACGCGTCCACCAGAGGCAGCGAGAAGCCCGTCTCGCCGTCGGCGTGGCGCTTCCTCCGCTTCGGCGCGTCTGAAACGAGAAAGTCGAGCGCGTGGAGGGAACCTGGGCGATCGTCACTTTTCTGCTTGATTCCAATTCAATCCTTGCAATTGGACACCAATAGCTTTGAAGACAGGCAATCCGTTATGTCACCTGCAGCAGTCAGTGTTGGCGCGACAATTCAAAGCGAAGGTAGCGATTCTCACCAATGATGGTGAAATGGTCCTTGTGGAAGTGCTCCGCCTCCGGTTCTTCGTCGCTCGACTCGTACACGGGCTCCACGCTCACGATGGGCAGGTCGGCACACATCTGCGTCATGCGCCCGGGAAGCGCCGCCACCTGCGCCGCGCTCACTCGCCCCGCCACGGCGTACGTCACCGTTTGTACCTTCAGCCCCGAACTGTCCACGTCCAGGTCCTGCAACAAAACCATCGTCGTGGTGCTGTGCGGAGTTTTGTGAAGTTGCAGCGGCTGATTTTTCTCCACTTTCGATGGCGCATCGGCGGAAGAGGTTGCCTCGGGTAGACAGCCAAAAAAGCGTTCTCGAAAATGAAAAAAGTGTTCACAACCCAAATTTCTTGGAGATGTCTGTTTATTCGGCAAAATCGATTGTACAAAATTACAACGCTCGCTTGTTGCTCTTGAAGAATGATTACAGTTTTCGGCCGTTGAGACAAAAAAGAAAGCATCAAAACGCATCAAAACCCATTTTATATTGCCGTGCACTTGCTCAAGATTGCTGAAAACCAGAAGGATATTTATTGTTCCTGTGCTGGTCAATGTCCGGTTGATTTGCTTCCCCTGTTCAGCTTGCTGTTGGACGGTGGCTCGTCGGTTCCATCGCTCGGTGCATCTCCCTGCATCCCGTCTTCGTTTGCGTCGTCGCCGAAGTCGCAGTCAGGACAAATCTTCTCTCTTGTCAGGCGATGCTCGTCGTAGCAGTGAGGGCTCGGGTTTCCTTCTTGCACTTTGTCCAGGCAGCAGGGGACGCATTTGCGCACGTTGTCGTAGATGTGGTCCGTCTTGCATTGCCCCGCCGACTCGCGCCCCCACTGATCTTGGCTCGAGGCGCACTGCACGACGAAGTAGCAGCTGTTGTAGAAGACGACGCACGCCTGGCGCAGTCGGTCCTCCGCACACTCGTCAATGAACACCTGACGCTTGGTCCGCCCTGTGTGTGACTCAGGCGCGCCTGGAACGTCAAAGAGATGTGAATGCATGTGTGCCAAAAGAAGAAGTAGATGCGGAAGCACGAGGTCAAACACAGATGAAACAGCTGAAAGAGGTGCCGCTGGTTTCTGCCTTGAACAAAAGTGCACCTGACGTAGTGTGGCTGCCCAGAATGTTCAAAAGAGGTCAACAGTTGTGTCAACCGCGGGCAAATGTCCGACAGCAACAGTCGTTGAAAAACATCTGACGTGCACTCACGTGTGTCGATGAAGACGACCATCTTCTCGGTGTGCTCGACGACCTCCTGCTCCACCTGCCGCAGGCGCAGGACTGGGAGCCCCGCGCACATGTCGCGCATCACGGGCGTCAGGAGACGGCGCTCCGCCGCGCTCACTGCGCCACCCACGGCGTACGACTTGGCCATGCGCGCCGTGTCCGACTCACGGATCGATTGGCTCTTGAATACGGAACAAAGTGCGCGTGACGGCGGGGTGTGTGCGCTCGCACCTTGGAATCATAATTCAATACCCAACACTTCAGAACGCGGGAAGAGTAAGTGTGTTAAACACAAGTGCAATACTACACGCAGAATAGATGTTGGGTGCGTCAAGCGAAATGTCGTGTGCGGTGTCTCACAACAGAATTGTTTCTCCTTCCCTCGTTCCTCAGTCTCACACTCATTCGTGGCCACAGACAACAAGAGGGAATGTGCTTCCACTGTGGAGGTCGTGTGCAACGTTTCATGTTCTCAACATCCCTCACCAGTTTTGAGGCAACTTGGCGATATGTAAATCCTGACGCATCTGTTGAATGCACCCAAAGTGTTGTTTTAGGTTTGATGCACTCACTCATCCTGAATGACTCTTTAGTTTTCTGCGAAAGATTGAACTGCGTTCACAGAGTCGGATTCATATACTGCATGGGCACGGGCAGAGAAGAGCCCCCCACTATGGGGCAGAGATAATGAGGGCGGGAAGGCCTCTGATTGGTCTAGAATTCAAAATCCAGCCTTCTGATTGGTCTAGAGGCCAAGTGCCCCA
>JAAUXT010110548.1_pt1 | contig 39004 bp, 42 predicted proteins | sample 7278171 | NCBI WGS metagenome assembly JAAUXT01 (sample SAMN14350112, study PRJNA611818) | marine sediment metagenome | isolation source: surface marine sediment (1.8m) | place: French Polynesia: Moorea | collected 2018-08
CAAGCCAAATCTGAGTGACCCAAATCAGAGCAAGCCAAATCAGAGCAAGCCAAATCAGAGCAACTGAAATTTCCTCAAATCACCGCGAGCTCCATGGAGCTATTTTTTTGTGACAGGCTTGCGACCTCACACCTGTTCAGGAGACAAATGACGCTGGAATAGATGTTCATCTTTGTTTCTTGAAGAATATCTGGAGTGGACACCAGCAGTGTGTCGTGGTGATGAAGACATTGAGAACCTCCAACCACTGTGCATAAAGAGTTTGCAATGACCAGGCATTGGCTCAAGAGGTTCCAGGCTGGAGAAACACAATTCCAGGACAAACTACAGCTTGGTCTTGTTACGTCCAAGAGGAACACAGAGGCACTGCCGGTATGTGCACAGCAGTGCAGAGATTCATGCCACACCATTCGGTAGCTGGTCAGCAAGTCTGACATCAGACTTTTCCTTTGTGTGCTGCGTTCTCAAGAAAAGCTTCAGGACACAAAAGTCGCCAAAGTTTGTGCCATTCACCGAATGGCAGAAGCAGACGTGTGTGCTCTCTTTGGTGAACATGCGTGAATTTTCGACCTGTCATCACCTTGTGGTGGACAGCAGCGTCCAGTGAAAGTCTGAGGCCATGCTCACAAAAGGGTGTGTGGCTTGCTTTCTTCAACATATCCAGAGTGGTCTGGTTCTTCCTGAGGCCACACAAAAATGGAAGTTCCACGTGTCACAAACTCAGAGCAGATCATTCCAGACATATTGCCAGACACTTGAACCTCCCTGAAACAATTCGCTGAAAGCACCTGGAATGTAGAATGTATGCAGTCAGGGGTGGGAACACTGACAGAAGTTTCATTGCTGCTGCTGTGCAACGATGTGCCGCCCACTGTTTTCACAATTCACTGAACATGGGGATCCCAACACGGGTTGTGTTCTGAGGTCAAATCCAGTCTCAAGGTTTGGGTCTGTTGCTGCTCTCCACCAGAAAGTCAGTGTTTGGAACCAACTGAACACCATGGCAAGTTGTACTGGTGCAACTGGTGGAGGAAAAACTTTCTTTGAACCGAACATTCAGATCGACCAAGGTACCATGCAGACTCGTGTGATGGGGACATGCGCACAGCGGACGAGGCTGAAGTCTGAGGCTGAACACATGTACTGCAAGCACGTGTGTATTTCGAGGCTGTTGACTGAAATTTGCTTCCAGATTGTTCCTGTCGTTGTCAGTGTTCTCAGAGTAAAATTTGGTTCACACACTCCACGTAGAAAATGCGAGTAACAGCTGCCTGAAATTGCGCCGGAGGCACAAATTAGGAAAAAACCTTCAAACAGTCAATGGTCGACGTTTCACTTTTTGCAGTCCGCCTTTTCAGACACTTTTTGTGATGTCTGGAGAGGACATGATTGATTCACGCAAAATTGTGGGTGCAAAAGAGGCACCTGAATACTTGAAAATTTCATGAGTGACACAGCTTCAGAACCGACTGGACACCCCTTTTCTCTGAGCTCTTCTCAACTTGACTCAACTGGAGGTGATAAGTTTCGAAAACTGTCGTCTGAAATCTCTTTTTCTACCTGCTGGGACTCATTGTCTCGTACGCTGTTCGTGAACGATAAGTTTGTCTGGCAGAAGGGGGACTGGAACACGGTATGCAGAACACGTTCAGTGCAAAACAAAAACAACCTGTTCTGTGTAAGAATAGTTGCCACCAAGTCTCACACAGATCATCTGTGGGCAGACCCAGCTTCTGGTTCCGACAGGCTCAACCACTTCGCCTCCAGGCCCTAAATAACACTGAATGTTTCCCTTTGCGGCTTGATATCATCTGCCAGGGACGACAGCATTTGAACAGTCAGGATTCTATTTACGATCTCTGCAATCTGCTTCATTTGCCAGCTATCACATGTACATATCGTCATTTGTCTCAATATGGCGAATAAGAACACCGGAGGTTAATTCTTCCATTAACCTTCCATTTCCTTATTTAAAGGCAAGCGCCAAATGCAGACAGTTTTTGTAACCCACGCTGTTTTGGTGATACTCTGCAGAATACCCTATTGATTGTTGCTGTTGACACTGCAACATCAATTTTCCCAAACAGGGATCAGTCTTGAGGCCATATTTGTGTCAAGGAAAGATCTGGCCCGATGATATATCAGCCATGGGGCTATTTACGCAGCGTAAAACGGTCGTACGCTGATGGCCGGTACTCGTCTTTACGAGTTTTTGACTAAATGTGGGCCAAACAGCAGAGGAACCTTGGCAGTTCTGTCGATATATGCGGGCAAGGCAACAATACATCTATTCGACGGAATCAGTATCAAAACATCCTTGATCAAAGGAACGTTTTTTGCACACCAGACTCGACATTCGGCGGAACCTCATTCCGCTGCAACTGCTTTCTTTGGACAACTCGGCCAATTGGCAATTAGCGTAATTACCTGTCAGATATCCGGGTGGTCCGCACCACATGATTAGGCGTTGATGAGTTTGGCTTCTAACACCACTTTGACCAGTGAGTGATGGTCGTCCTCTGAAGCTGAGTGCTTCGTCCAAACAGACCTTCGCTCTCGACGCCACGGTATCCAGCTCTTGAGGAACAACAGACTTCGTTTCAAACACAATTTTTTTCTTCTGTCTCTTCTTTCCTTCTTTGAAACAACGGCCTGGAAAAACACGATCGCAAAGTCTCAACCGGAACTGAGCCCAAGGCTTGTTTGAAGTTCGTACACGCCAGATCAAGCACAAAAACCTTTCTCCGTCAAAGGAAGGAGAATGCAAATTAATTTGCACTCGAATTCACGGAATTCCCAGCCAAAATGCCACTTAAATGAGATCAATGCATTGAAAACCGGACGCTGATACATTTGTCCAAAGAGACAAATGTGATTATCGATACGAGCGGGAAAATCCCTTCATCTTGTGTCCCAGATCGGAGGCGAGTCGTGGTCGTCCACACCCTTTGTGTGTTCGTCCGTCAGTATTCTGGTGACAGACGAGCTTGGGTGACTTCTGTTCAGAACAGCACAATTCCGCACGACATCCAGTCCTCTGTTTTTCAAACAAAAATATCCGTTGACTGAAGCTGATGACGCTGTGTGAAAACACAATCCGCGCCGTGTCTCTGTGTCTGCAAAGCATTATCATTCCGGGCCATTTGTTTTCATGAGATTTGAATGTGAAGAGTACATCAAACCTTAATCTGACAACCACCGAGACCTTCATGCAATTGATGATTTTCTTGCAGGAAATGAAACAGTGCGTTGCCTCAGTTTTTATTCACGATATTGGTAAACGGCTCAGCGCGGCTGGCATAATCACAAAGTGAGATTTGCTCTTTGAATGTCTGATTTGTGCACACACGCAACCACTGATGAAATTTCCAAGGCCAGTCGGAAGCCACCTAGATACGCTCGTTTCGGGTCTCACACGAACTGGTGAAGTTCGCCATTTGAGAAAGGTGCGCTGATGCATAAATCATCCTCCGCTCTCTTGCAGGTGCGTGTTCCTGTTTTCCTTTCGTCAAAGGCCTGGATGAAATGCATCTGGCCGTGTTCCTCAAAAACTTTCTCTCGAGCTGTGCAGTCTCCTTCATGCTGCACCTTTGGGCTGAATCCGTCTCCAAAGCACCAGAACAACCTGACCACCTTACAGCATGGTCTTTTTTGCGGAGAGTGGCGTGTTGCAACTTCAGGTTACCAATCAACATTAGAATAATTTCCCCGTGGATAACAGATTTTCATTGCTGGAGAGACGGAGGTATTGTGCGGCATCAATAAGTCATGCTGCCTCCAGACTGAATGCGCCCGGAAGCCTTATCATTCCATCAATCACAAACTCACTAACGAAGGGAAACATCTCAGCAGATGGAATATCGTGCGGCGACCACCACGTTTAGGCTCAAATTCTTCTTTGCAGAAGGCCTCCCTGCTTTTAATGGCAACGCACGAGCTGAGGGAAACAAAACAAACCTCATTGGCCATATGCTCACGCACAGCATCGGCAGCAGCAAATTAGTTCATGAATACGAAATGTGATACCCGAAAATACCAAGGCTGTCTGAAAGCACTTTATTCTTCCAAAATAATTGCGTAACAAAACTATCGAGACGCAGACCTGTTTGGCTACAAAACACCGGAATTCAATGGCTCACGAATCGTGTCCATAGAGACGAAGCGAAACAATGAATACATCCTCCCACCTCAATGACGAAGAATGATGAACTTACATATCATGTATCATTTCGTTTATTTATCCATTCACAAATCATACGATTTAAAAGGCTGCGTCCTCTGATACCTGTGGTAATTGAAAAGGGAGCTGGAGACCTGGAACCGATTGGAGTTGGGTTTATTCCGCTAAAGTTGAGTGATTGCAGGCGAGCATGGGGACTCGACACATTTCTCCCAGTGAAGCAGCAACTGCGAACCTTTCAAACAGACGCTTCTTTGCAAGTCAGTTGTGCATTCACTTGAAAATTCGCGGAAATGGCGACAGAGGAATTGTGTGTGACCAGGGAGAGAAGCGAATGCCAAACCAGTTTGAATCTTCGTAGTTCCAACTCAGAAATCGCAGACGGAAGTGTCCCACACAGTGACTTGCCCTCGTACAGAACATTTTTTGCCACGAATGAGATACAACCATCTCAATCCAGATTAATCGTGAAGCAGAAAAGCCAACAAGCACAAGCTGGAGATCTATTTGACTTCCCAGTGGCGAAGTGGACAAAATATTACATCAAGTGCCACCGTTGACACTTCGACATCAATCTGCGCTTCATTTTTGTGGCCAGATAGCCTCACTTCTCCAGAAAGCGCAGTCCTCCAGGATCTGGGATGATTTTCTGAGCCGCAAAGGAGTTCAGCCGCATCATCTTTGTCTTTATTGGACACCATCCGTCTTAAACTGCAGATTTCTGCGCAAATATTCCAGGAACAAGTCCATCCCCAACTTGATATTGCTCTCGATTCCGAAAAACGAATGATGCTTTTTTCTTCCTCTTTGCACGGAAGCAAATGTTGGTTGTTTTCCGCGTTATGGCATATTGAAATGGCAATTATGGGCGCGGTACATCCGGCTCTGCTGAGGAAAAGGACAGACCTGCAGATATTTTGTAGCTTCCGACTTGTCAGAGAACAACTTGTATTTGCAATTTTTTGCAACAAACATTGTTTCTGCTGACCACTCCATCTTCATACTGTGGGGTATTGGACGCGGCGCCCACCCAGATGGGTCAGTTTCGAGTGACAGCGCCAGGAAGAACAGAAGTGCGAGCACAAACGAGAAGGAAGGCAAGATTTCGTATGTTTCCTCGCATGCAAAACGTGTTTCCGACTTGGTAGCCAAGCCAGCTGGTATCAAAGAATTTGCTATTGATTCCCGCTGTTTCATTTTCAATTGAGTTTTGTTTTCCAGAAGAGCCCCGGGCACTTGTCTTGTGTTGGGCCAATGCTGGCTGGATTTGGTGCTGCCAAGCAGCCAGGATCTGTCTGTGCTCTTGCAAGTGTTGGTTGATGTCCACCTGCTGAAAGTTTTTCTTCAAGGGGCTCGTCTCAACGAACTCAGGCTTCACATGTTGTGAGATTCTTTCAAGGCAAATACTTCAGAAAGAAAAATTCCTATTTGAATGCAGTCGCCGAAAAAAGGGTTCCTGTTGTACTCGTCCAGAACGCATTTACAATTGGTCGTAAAACAGATAGGACTTGAAGTTAGCCAGTTGGCAATCGTGTCCAAGGAACGGCTGAGTGGTCTTCACTGCGATCTGCATGCAGAATTGCTGGCAGTGTCGGCCAGGAAAATATGACAAAGTCTTCTGGAAAAGACCAACAATTTGCTCCGCTGTTGGAAATTTTCAAAACACGCCTCCTCCTCTGCATTGAAATGAAAAAGAAGTGGAGCACACGATTCTCTGAAGCAAGCAAGGTCATCACCATTGATGATGGACATGCAGATTCCGCACCTTGAAATGTGGCGAAAATGTTTTTTATCCGCAAGACTGCTCGTGGAACATGACTCAAGTCGCAGCTGTTGTCGATTTTGTCTTTGTTTAAACATTGCTGTTCACCTTGCCTTGCAGCCTGCGGATGACAGAAGAAAGTGATGCGCCTTTCCACTATTCTGAAGGCAGACAACTTGTCCTTGGAATTAGCTTGATGGGAATTTTCAGAGGACCAAGACAGCGGCATAAACATCTCCGATTTCCAGCATTTGCACCTTTAATGAGCCACAAGACGAAGAGAAGCACCAGCCCCGCACCAACATTTTATTCCCCACAGCAGCGTCTTTTGTGGACATAATTGCCCAAAACGACTGGCAGTGTCTGCTGACGTTGGCTCGTTGAGCCTGTGAGTGGTGTGTTTGGTGCTTTGATCGAACACAAAAAGAGTCAATTCCAAGTCCAGACTGTTACGTTTGATCCTTTTGCTGGAACTAAGCAGCTCGTCGCCTTGAATGGCACGTTCACACAGCGATGCAACTCTCGAAGACAAATTTATCTTCGCCACAAACTGTTTTTGGAAGAGTGTATCTTTGCACCTGGAAACCCAGTGTTCATTGTTGATGAACTGCGGGCAGGCTTGACACCACAGACCTTCTGCACTTGCAAAGGAGGGCTCACTGCGCATCTGCAAGGACAATAACTCGAGCCATTTCGGAAACCATGTCAAGTGCGAGTCTCATATTGAGGTAGTGAAGGCAAACTCTTGGCAAGCTTCTTGGCCCAAAGGGTCAGGGACAGATAACAAGCTGATACTCGAGAGCACATCTATCTGCGGGACCCACTGCGCTGACCTCTTTTCCGCAAAGCTGCTTTATTCCATAAACTGTGATTATTTTCCCTGACGGAATGGGCCCTAAAACGTCGTGACACCAGCATCAACGGCGACTCGCGCAACAAAGGCGAAGCTGCACAACCGCGCGGTCGGTCCAGGCGCCTTCTGGAAGCGCTGCGGATTTCCTCTGTGGCTGCTTTCAGTATTCGCAACATTTCTTTGTGGTTAACGTTGCACAATACGAAACAGCTCTGAGAGTGCTACGCTGGCCAAATATTCCTCGAAATGTCGGCTGCAGCAGCCGAACATCGACCCACGAGTCTTTTCCGCCAAGAACATTCTCAAATGCTTCACTTTGCGACACAAAGCCTTCTCGGCAGCGAATGTTCCCTTTGCCTCAGTCCCTATTAAGGCGCCGCGGCATTCTTTGACATTTACTGGTGCGAAATGATGTGGATTGAAGTTGTGAAGATAATGAGACAGACACGACATTCCAGTTTCCCCTTGTCTGACCGATTAATCCCCTGCAATTTCTCCGCTGCAGAAGAAGGAAGCTGCGAGTCGGAAGGCTTGAAATAGCCAACGGGACGCTAGCGTGCAAGGAAAAGCATCCGCGGTGTGATAATTGCGGTGAGAATCAGAGAGGATTCCTCTTGGCAGGATCACTCGTGGAAGCGAGGAACAAAACTCCTTGATTGCTTGCATTGTTCTCTCTGGTTGCCGCATCACGAAACTTCATGCCTGAGAACATGTCCTTTAAATGAGATGGTGGCTGCTTCGAATACAAGTTTCGTCACAAACAGTTTGGAGTGATTTTTCAGAAGATGAAACTCAGGGCAGACAACACGCACGCACGTGTGTTTGAAAGCGACTTTAAAATTGCGAGAAAAAAAGAACAACACGCGTGAAAAAGCACGATTGAACACACGATCACCAGCGAAACAAACATGACCCTGACTTCTATTGTGCTTGTTACCAGCCACTGATTGGAACGGACACAAAGTAGCTCAGTCCGTTCCATCCGAGAGGACGTCCGATGAAAAACACCGTCAAAGCACGAGAGCTCACAGTCGCATCCCCAGTGGTTATTGAATTTTCCCATTCTGTTAGGCCTAGATTACTGATTGAAACGACATATCGCATCTGTGAGGACGCTAATAAGCAATGACAGCTGAGGAATTGCTACATTGGATTTGCTGCAGCGTTGCCAAGGGTGTGGGAAATGTGCACCGACTTTATTCCCTGAGTAAGCATAAGATTCAAAATTGGCTCGGGAATAGCAGCCACGCATAATGCCGATTTGAATCTGAAAATCTGCCACTCCAGGTGCTGCTCAAAAAGACAAAGGTGACTTCTTGGTGCCAGTTGTGGAAAGCAAAGCACGCTCGTCCAAGTCGTTTGGATGACGGGACCGCGTGAAAGAAGTTGGTGCTAATTCTCTGTGTCAAATACAATTTTCACGCACGTCTTGTCCCACGATTCACTGTAATTCAGTTGGTCAAGAGTGGCAGTCTTCTTCAAATATGGATCATCATTTTTCTTTGGACGAGTTGAAGCAAGATGCCAAGTGCTGGTATGATTTCTTATTACTGGCACGTAACCTGCTAAAATTGGTCTGGGTAAAGTTGGCCATATTTCTGTCAGCCAGAGATGTAAAAGTAATCTTTATGCCTCTTTCGGCGATTTCTTGGTGATCAAATGGTCAGTGAATTGCCCAGAGTAGTAAAACACTCTTCAAGTGTATCGATGACTGATCAAAGGCAACTGAATTTATGGGTCTGTGTGTTCATTGATTTTGTTAGGCTTACAAGAAGCACATCCAGATTTGCCTAATTTAGCGTGTGTTCTTTGCCTGCCGTATGAATTCACAATCCTGGCTATCGTCTGCTTTGCAAAATGTTTGTCAGGACCAGTGAGTCCCTGCAAAACCAACTTCTGCTGGGTGGGTGGTGATCAGCATGCAAGGTATTCCCTGATGCATTTTCACCACGCAAATTATTGTTTATGCCAAAGAATGATTTCATCTGGCTGCAGTGGATCCCTGTGTACAAATAAAGTCACACGATTTCTTCAGACAAAACAAACAAACGAACAACGGTTTGTCACAGATGGCGTGATCGAGTGTTGATTCTCAGCAAATATGTGCAAGAATCTGCACCTGCAAAGTGGAACTGCTGCTTTTTGTTTGGCTGTTGTCTTCATGGACCATGCTGACGGCAAGTTGAGCGTTCCACCGTTCACACCACAACTCTTCTGGGATCGCCATGGCAAGTGCAGCAATGACGACTGAGTTTGAAGAAGATCAAGGAAGCACTTTGCACACATGATTTGATTCATTATACTCTTGGGGAATTCCAAATTAGATTTTTCATTCCTGCAAATCTGAAGGAATCTGGGAAATACCTAATATCACCCTGGTGTCCCGGAATCATGCAAGTGTGTGTCGTTCTCAACAGAAGCAGCCCAAGCTTTTGTGCTGCTCAGCTCAACTCAGACAAGTTTTCGTGTCGTGTCAGAGCGCTACGTTCACTTCCCGCAAAAGTGCAAGCCCATTGCAAGGGAGACTCAAGTTTAAACAAGGCGTTGTTCCCAACGACAACAGCCCGAAGTGCCTCCAGAGCCAAATTCCTGCCTCGGGGTCCTGTCATGAGTTGGTAACAAGGTCCCAGGGCAAAGTCCTCACACAACACCCCATTCTATGTGGACATTGCTGGCCCAAGGCCTACCCAGCGAGGAGGGTTCCATGATGTGTAAAGTCACTCAAACCCACCAATTATCATGTGAACTTGAGAATTGACACAAACACTCCTTGGGACCCAACTGTTTGCCTATTTTCGTGAGACAAAATTCCTTTGGCAGCCATTACCTCAGTTTTGAATGGACCTGGTACAAATCCCATGAGCCTTTGTACTTTGTACTTCATGGTCCCGAAGTAAGTGCAAGTGACTTCCCATGAAATAAGGGGTGCTCTGTCCAAATCAAGCTATATCTGATACCAGGTAACCCAATTTATCCTGAAAAAGCCAAAGCTTCAGATGCAGACTTTCACAATAATATCTCAACACAAACAGAAACATAACAAACACTCAAACTAATGACAATTTGCGAAAACAACACATTGGGAAACTTCGGGCTGCAAGTAATAAACCCAAACACTCAGATTCTACCCTTCAACTGTGAGTGTTCAAGCGGAATCCCAAGTCTCTGACGCACAAACAAAAGACCTTTCTGCAGGCACAAAAAGAAAATCCAAAGTTTAGTCGTCCGACATATGAGTACAGGCAGAGCAACACGGTTTGTTCAACCTTGGTGGCCACTGAACAAGTGTGTCGAAACTTGCATAACCCACCCCAGGACTTCCCTTTCCTTTTCCGTGTCTGTTGCTACAGACGAAACATCTATGCACTGGCCTTTGCCATTGGTCAGAAAGACAATCTGGAGGAACTGGTGTGTCAATTCTGGGTGAAAGCTGACGGGAGCCAGCAATGATTTGCAAACACTGATGGAATTTGGTTCGGTGAGTGGGCTGAAGTGCCACATTGATTGACTTATCTTTGACTGGAATTCCCTCGAAAAAAACGCTCAATCGTGCCAAGTGGGCATCGCTGCTCGAGGAAAATTGTAATGTGCTATCCTCTGGGCTCATTGTGCCAAGAAAAGCAGCATATTGTGTGTAACATTGTGTTACCAAGACAGAATGGGGGTGTGCACACTTTCTTTTTTGAGATTCAGAGATCACATAACCTCCATGGGTGGAACAGATCCCCCGACACCACCACGGCATTTACGGCCGTCGAACAGAAGCAACAGAATTGGAGACGCAAAAATTCTGTGCTTTCCGACACACGAGAAGAAGTCCCCTGGATCTGTTTTGCGCTGAAATGAGGAATGCGTGGAGCGAATGACACAATATTGAACACCAAATCACAGTGACGAGTTACAGCATGGCCTGGTTTTCAATCCGTGAGATGGTTCAAAAGAAAATCGGTGCAACTGACAACCAAATCTTAAGAAAAACCTTTGGTTTGGTTGTTCATCACTGGTTGTTCTCCTGAACTGGTTGTTCTCATGAAAAATGGGATTTGCATCACCCGCGTTGATGGACGGATCTACAAACCTCTGTTGTGCGCAAGTGCACATGCAGAAGGAACAGAACAACACTGGAGAGATTTGGCACACCAGTTTTCCTCCAAGGTACCCTCATTGCGTGGTGGACGCAGGGACATTTTTTTCCAAACAGATGTAAATGAGGCGGAGAGCTTGGTCAGCTGAAGCACAACAGACAAAGGACGTATCCCCGAACCATTGTCTCCATTTGCACAAAATTCACATTCTCTGAGCTTTGTCACACAAACACACATTCGGCTGCAAAAAAACTGACGTGCATGTGTGTTTGTTTGCGTGATCAGACACACAGTGAAAATTCTCGTTGTGATATCGTGACAAAGCAGTGTATTGATGGTGTCTTGTCACTTGACGAGTCCTTCGGGTCAAAGTCTCCGCTGCCTCTCTTGTTGATTTTGGGATGCAAATCAGGCGGGCTTCCTTGGCAAACCTTGGCTTCAGTTTGTCTGTATTCTGGTCGGCCCTGTCACGGAGGCGTGACAGCGTGCTCTTTCAGTATTTCAGAGACCAACGAGTACAGTTTTTTGTAGGCCATCGCATTGCGGGCCCTTCTCATGTCCACGCCAGCTAAGTCCAAGCCAGTGCCAAAGCCATTCAGCAAACCATTCATCAAGTAAAGTGACATGCACTGTTTACATAACCATTGCATAAGGAAGGGAGTATCAAGAAGGCACAATGGCAGCATTGTGTGCCTTTCTTTGCTTGCGAAAGGTGTTCGCGACATTTGGGGATCCTGAACACCAAAGGTCGGAACGATTTGAACACAAGGAACATTACACCTTCCAACTTGGGTCTCTGGTGTGACGTGGTTCTTTCGTGCGAAAACGAACCACGCAGAGAAATCACTTGGCCTTCTGTTGAAATATTCATCACCGAGACTTGCGACACAGATCTGAACGGACTGCTCTGACAGGTCCGTACGCAGATCAAATCAACCCGAAGACTTGACCGTGGCATCTGTTCACCAGGGAGAATCGAAACAGGGAGTGAATGTCCCTTTTGGTGCTTGCGCAGAAACGTTGCATTTCTACTCCCAAAAATTGTATCAGGTTGACATTTGACAAAGTGTGGTGATCGAGCAAAAACTCACTCAGGCGCTCCCGTTTGTCACGCCTTATCGGTGCGATCCATCATATCTGTTACATCACGCAGTCTCGAGTGTCGTCTAGTGCGAGCGATGACACTCTGTCTTCATTAGCGACGTGAGCGGCGCCATTAGCGCAGTTTCACTTCATTGTCGTGAGTTTTTTTGCCACCATCCCCATCAACAGAAGTACAAAAGATTCGCAGCAATTTGCACCGGCTGTTGTCTAGACTCGTTGGCGAAGGAAGCGGGTTTCGTACGAGCAATTGCAGATTGACAGGTCTGCAGCTTATTGCTCGAACAATGACGAGTTCGTGACAGTTGGAAGAGCAAAATCATCGGAATAATGAGACAAGATGAAGATTATTGTCATCAAATTCACAACGAGGAATGATAAGAAATCAATACGAGTGTGAAGCTTTCTTTCCTTGCGACAGTGGCAATATTCCTTCTTTCTCTGCTCTCAAGGCAGCCTCGACGGAAGGATTCAAGTCCTGGTCACTTCCTTTTGTGTTCAACAAACGCTTCAAGCATTGCGTTTGAAGGCGCAAACGTGGGATGAACAGTCTCTTCGATTCCGATGAAAACAGGGCTCCGTCGCGTCAACTTGTCAGGCCTAAAACGTGCTCAGCTCGTCGTTCACTTCTGCATCTTGGAACTCAGAAGCTCAGTCAAGTTGCATGAAGCCTTCGTCTTTCTCTCCAACGCAAGGTTGAGGCTAACAAGCTCCAAACGACACGGATTGCAAGAGCTCGCTCGGCCCAGTCAACTTGCATGACGAACGAGCACTCACAATTTTAACGAGCTCTGAGCAGATCTATCTCGCCAACAATTCTCGAGACGTTTCATTTCTTGTACGCTCCAACACGGCTCATTCGAGTTCGGTTTGTTCAGTTCCCGGCCAATTCAAAGAAACAAAGGTCTGTCAAAATTGTTCAAATTACGGTTTGAAGTGTTGGTTTTTGTCTTCACTTCGTGAAGCATGAGCACCACAAAGGTGTTTTTACTCTTTACAGAGCTCAACACAACAGTCAAGTCTCTGTGATACGATTCGTCAAGGAGCGCCCTTTTGTCAGCACAAACTGGTCCCAAAAGAACTAATTTGCGAGAAAACAGTCTAACAAAAGAGACCGCATCACACCATCATTAATACATGATCTGGACTGCTTGCATAATACTGTGAATGTGAGATAAAATCAATGGCAGTCTGATTACTGTGGATCAACATTCCCTCAACAGCCATTTCACTATTTGCAGTGCCTCCATTGTCTGATACACCAAAATTTGCTTTACGCAGAAGTTTCAGCTCACAACTTTTTGGTTCAGGGAGAAACACTGACAAACCCTGACAAACACGGCAGCGTGTATTGCATGTTTGGAAACACTTTCCCTGAAATGAACAGATTTGCTTTGTTGATATTGATGGCCTCTGCTGCGCTCATTGTTGTGAAATGTTGCCTATGTTGTACCATTCACACCATGCTTGATACACCCCGTGCCAAATTGAATGTGGAGGTTCAGCAACTGCGTCCGCTCCTTTTCCGACGTGCCCCAATTGCCAGATCAGTGCCACAGATTCCATTTGGTCACCTGCCATTGGCTGTCAGGTGCAAATTTTTGGGAACTGTGCCACCGATCTGGCAATTGGGGCACGTATGAAATTTAAGGCGTGCTGAACCTCCCAAATGTCGCCATCCTTCAGTGTTTCTGGTTGCCGGCTCTGATACCAGATGTGCAGACGCGTCTGTTCATTGTTGATCGCATTTCTCGTATGAATACATACCTGAAAGCATAAAAATGCGATACGTATGAGACAAGTGTTTGAGACATTTCAACTCGAGAGGACACACGTAGCTCGTCTGAAGTCGAACAAAAAGTGAGAAGTTTGTTATTTTTCGTTGTAGCTCAAATGAAACCTCCCTTTCATCTCCAACAAAAAATGAGTCGTGAAACAGTCTCGTCATGGAATATTCAAAGACAGGAACAACGCCAATATCCAGGGTGACCGCGTGTCACAGGCGCTGCTGCTGCAGCTTGTTTACGACACCTGGCTGAGGTTCACCGCAACGGGAAATGCTTTCCTCGCAGTTAATCTTCGTGGATATCTCTGACTGCCGAAACGAACGCTTGGCCGAACAGCGCCTGTCGTTCGCGAGAAGGGAAGCTTCCAGTCTTATTGCTTACAGGAAGCAGGACTGAAATATTGCTTCTTTCTCCCTTCATGTTTCAAACATGTCTTGCCTGACACCGTCCGAAACGTTGATCAGTTGGTAAGACCAGCTGCCTTTCGTTGCAATGTGCACATTCACGATCATTCTTTGCAGCGTTCAGCTTGGAAAAAAACTGCTCTTTGGAAATGAATATGTCGAAGGTGTGCAAAGGTAGATCTTATGATTTAGTGTTTGTTGTTTGTTGTTTGCAATTTTGATTCAAAATATTTGCACTCATTCATAATGTTTGAACGAATGTTCAAACCTGTTCATGCACTTGAATACTGATGACAAGTTTCTGAGCGATGCCTACGCCCCCAGGAATGTTGACTTTGAACAAAGCTGCAAATGGCAAATAAGAGACTCGACTTGGCTTCCAAAGCACGCCTGCTCAAAAGCATCACCACCGACAATCAAACTGCTTTGTCGAGAGGAAGTCAACAACGTTCCGGAAACGCACTGGTGTGGAGTCTTCGTCCAAAATTGAATCCTCAAACAGAACTCTTGAAGCACAATTCACCAGCGAATGCACCAAACTACTTCCGAGGGGAAATAAATATGTGCATAACAAGTTGAAGTGGAGCAACATTTTTGTACCAAAGTGTGCCGAGGCATATAAATGCGTCCGTAATAACCCGGCAGGATAAACCTAATCTCTATCCGCATTTGCCGAAACGTCCAGATGCCGGAAACTGGTCGAAATTAAATGTGACCATCTATTCGTGTCAAGAGATACAAAATCAAATGACTGAAATTCTCAGAAGACATGCATAGCAACCTTTTTGCTGTGTTTCAGACCAAGAAAAGACTCAGATGATTTTAACGGGGGCGCATGTTCGGGAAGTGATGAGTTGTCCGAATAGGAGACCCAAAGGTTCACCGGTCGCCATCGCAGGCAAATTTCTGGTACAAGTGCTGTGGACCAGGCTTTTGTGTGGTTAAAAGTTGCTCTGAGGTCTCAAAAGAACAAAATTGAACATTCTTGCAATTAAAAAGGCCAAAAATATAATGATTCGATCATGTTGGAGAAGTTTTCAGGTATGCCAGCCACATTTTCTACAAATATTTGGTACACAAGAGAAATTTGGGGGGTTATGAAGGGAATTGGTTGTTTCTAAAGCAAAAGATAGTGATTTTTTTTGCGGTTTTGGCAGTTCTTACGGTCCGCAAATGCACGAAGGTGCCTGTCCGCTTCGAACCGTGCATGACGACAGGAACATGGCGTCCTGCGCGAGTCATGACTGCAGGAGAAGGACGTGAACCTTTTCTGGTCACACAAACAAACACGGGAGATTTACACAGCAGACGTGGGGCGAACACTCCCTCAACACCCTTTGAAAAAAAATCTCCACCCCACGCAGACTCTTCGAACAACACCCGTGAGACAACAAAGAGAAAAACAAAATGCATAATGGCTTCGATTAAGCAGCTCCACAGTCTGTCGCATGACTCCTTGTGTGAGGGAAATAAGTGCGCTCGAATGTGCACCGCAAAAGGCAAATGTACCTTGAAGAAAGGTAGCTGTTCTCATAAGAAAAGAGCTTGTCTCACCTTGAATATTCAGGAAACATTTTTGTGCAAAACGATACAGTTCAAGTGACGCTTGAGAACGCCAAATGCTGAAAGAACTGTTCAGCAACAGTTAGACTGTAAAATACCTGCAGTGTTGGCGAAAACCCCTCTGGCCTGAAGTCCATCTGAAGATGTGTTTGGGTTCACAGGTTGAGAGCAAAGCTCTTCTTCATGAGTGTAGGTACGAGTGTTGTCTTGCAGAAAAGAACATTTCGCGCAGAGCCATCGACCAATCACTCAAAGTTCCACACAAATTAGCTCTTGTCACACAGGCAGATTCATCCTGTTTCTGGCATTTCTGTCGCAGAACAAGAAAAGTGATCCCTGGACACAGACACCAGACAAGGCAACACTTCATTTCACTTCCTCGAGCTTCCATTGTTTTCTGTGGTTCACTCTGAACAGGATTTCTGCTGGAAGCCATCGATAATCTCCGCTTAAAGGTCACATTGATTGTATCTACATAACAATCGATATGCAAACATACGGTAATGTCGTTTACGTTTGGTGACATTTAGACATATAAATTCTAGAGGCAGACATAATTGAGCAGAATGCCGACACTGCAAACGATGCTGTAGATCTTACGGAGAAATGTAAAGAAATGAGCAAAGAACTTTGTGTCGGCCACTTCTCATTGTTTGGCAGAAGAAAACTCACCAAACTGAACAGCAGCTGTGGCCAACCTTCCACCTCAGTTTTCAAGTGTGAAAATTTTGCAATGATTGTCTTCAATGCTGATCATCCCGGGCAAGTAAAAATACGAGACAACAAGACGGGAATGAGATGATGCCACCTCCAACATTCTGTGCAAACAGTGCGAATCTTGGTATTCCAGGCGCGGGACACAATCAGAGGGTTAGATTGAGAAGCCGGAGTCAGGAATAATTGATTACCTGAGATTGTATGATGCTCAGTATTCTTTGACAGTCTCAACCTTATGAGAAGAATGGACAAGTTGCCGCTTCAAGTCTTTTCAAGTTTCAGGAGAAGGAAGCACAGATGAAGCGAACTTTGCTCATCAAAACTGAGAAATCAAAGGACTTCCTGCTCCAGCAACAAGTCCCATCGACTCTTTGTTCAGCGTCGTCTCGAGCTTTTTCTTCACGGCACACAATATTCTTTGAAAGCTCTGCGCAGACGTCTGGGTGCCTCGTGCATCAGGGCAAGGTACGGAAAACTGGCACCGAGAAGTCATGGCTGAACTATGCACAAACCAGACAGAACCTGGAAAGAATTTGTAACATGCGGTCTCTATTTTCAGCACTGCCCCCTGAAACGAAACCTCCAGCATCTGCAAATCTCGAGGAATAAATGAGCTATCCTTCTCCACCTAATTCTTCAGATTAGTTTTTGTACCTGCAGAAATAGCTGTCAATCAAGGCAGGAGCTAGTTTAGCGCGGTCGTGTATCGCGCTGAAATCGTACCTGCTTCGCCTGCAGGCCTTGAAACGTTTAATGATCTCCGCACGTCACAGTTCCGACATCTCTGAGTGATCAGTGTAACGTTGTGCTTCTGACACTGCCACATGTCGTTTCACAATCACATTTTCCTCGGGAGGAGAAACTGTCCAAAACACCCGAAGACCAGGCATGGAAACCGAAAAAAAATGGGAGGCTGTTTTCAACAATACTCCCAAGATTTGACTGATGGGGAAACGCCGCATTAATCAGGACGGAGACGGAAAAGACGCGAGGTTAACAACGTTCCTCTCGTAGAACGATGAATAATTGCACCTGGAGAAGTGGTGAGGGAGATGAAGGTCCGGCTCCTCAACCCTCATCACTGCAACAATTAGGCGGCTCGCCCATAAAAGGAATTACTTTGACGCGGTTCCACCCCACAAACAGCTGCAACTGCACGAGGAGAGAATTTCAGACACTTTTTTATTTCAATTTTTGGATATTTTTTCACATGAGAGCGATTGAAGAAGCACAAGAAAAGGCCTGTGTTCTTCTGGACTGTTGTGGACCTGAAGTCCGCTTTCATGTGGAGCCAAACGTACCTGGCCATTGTACAACGTCTGTATAGCAACTTAGATCAATGCGTTGGTTCTGATGGCTCGTCCGTTGGGTCTTCGAGAAAGAAACATGACCAGACTGAAAACTTCCACGGCCACAGAACAATGAGAAACTTGTGTAAACGGAGCTAATTGTGTGTGCAGTCTTCAACTTATCAAAAAAACAGGTTGTGAATTTGAAATTCCGCCGAAATCTGAGCCAGGCAGTTCTGGCCATGGTGATTCAGACTCTCGGGTCCACTCCAAGGAAACGATAGATACAAAGCCGTCAGAACATGGCACATTTGATGGTGTGGAATCTTTGAGGGTAGGTGTGCTTTGCTACAGCAAAAATGCTGAAGGAACTGCGGTATTTCCTGAATTTGCCTCAGCACTTTGTTGTACTCATTTGTAAACAAACTTGAGGCATCTGTGTGAAGATCACTCGCCAACTCCTCTTCTCGAATCAAAATTTGCAGCATATTAGGTGGAGCCATTCTGACTGGTGCATCTAATAAGTTTTGTTTTGACAGGTGAGTCAGTTTTTAGCAGCAAGTAGCACTACAAGTGTTCTTACAACACCTGCAGGCCTCACTGCCAGAGAGAAGCGGAGAGAACCTTGCTTGTTGTGCCTTTCTTTGTCTTGAGCTGGAGTTCAGAAGGAGAACCCAAAACACAAACGACATGTTGCTCTCCAAATGGCATCGTCAGAAACGAAACGAGCAGAGCCAGACGCGAGCCCAGGTTCCTCTGAAACAAACGCAATGATCTCAGGCGTGTCGTGGTTGTGGGCTTCCAAGAACTTTCCCGTCAGTTCCGGATTGCTTCGGATTTATGAATTGCACACCTGTCAACATAAAGCATTTTCCAATGCTTGCCTTGCGTGCTGCAAAATCCCGCGCAGTGCTCACTGCCAAAGGCATCCACGTTGAATCCGACTCCGTCGACGTGCGAAGCAATCAGTGTGTAAACAGCGCGGAACATCAACACATTGAGTGGGACCGCAGGAAGCGGCACCGCGGCAAAAAGGTCACGCAATTTACATTGCACTCCACACCCGATTTCCCTGATAGTGAGAAGCAATGTTTTTACAAACACAGGTAAAGCTGGTGTGAATCGCTGTGCCACTGACAAATGATTGGAGCCATCAAGTCGAATCCCGACTCGTACTCCAGTGCATGTGATACCATCTATCACGGTCGCATTCTCTCTTCACTCCTCTCGTCCTTCTTCACGGAGACTTGTGTGGAATGCCCCAGCAGAAGGTTTCCGATGCCTGTGTCGAACGAAAGAATATGCTCCAATTGCGCTTTGCTTGTTCAAATGAAACCCGAAAGAACAGATGAAGTCATCAATGTCCAACAGTGAACTTCGTTGCCCAGTGACACGAGAACAGGGCACCCAGAAAACCTTGAAGAGGCATCGCAATGTCGACGCGTGGGTGAAAATAATTCAATCTAAATCTTGGTAAAAATCAATAGTGGACCGCTTTCCTCAGTTTTTGTCTTCTGTTATGCGGTGGAGTCGTGAAATCCTGCCTGTCGTCAAGCACAAGGAATCGTTCGCACAGTGCTCAGGCTTTTCACAACAGAAGCAACTTGTTCCATTTCTGTGACTGATTCTTGCCATATTTCATCTGGAAATTACTGGTAGTTTTGTGAGTCTTGGGTGAAACTGATCGCATCAATGGTGGAGCACTTCACATCAATCTGAGGCGCGCTCTCCCGAATCCGCTGAAATGCACAAAATCAACAAAACTTGAGCACCCCATGTGATGCTGAGTAACTCCAGCAATTCCGTCCCTTTTTTAGTGACAAGATGTCACCGTAAAAACAACAAACGTAATGACAATTTTGCAGGCATTTTGAGTTGCTTTGAATGTTTCAGTGTTTCTGTGAAGATTCCTTCTTTCCGTGCTCTGGTTGGTTGGTCAGTCTGGTGCTCTGACTTTTGGTATTTCACGCCAGATCGCAGAACAATGGAAGGTTCATGATCCTGCTTTGTTGACTGAAGGAAAAAGTTTCTAGCCATCAACTTTCAAACACTGAACTGACTACAAACAGGCAAGGATACTTCAAAATAAAGTTTGTGTTTTCTTTGTCTCCGACTTGAACCTGCAGATCCCAGTTCCAATTGACTGCTGAAAAATTGTGAGTCATGACTGCTGGATCAGGCTCAGTTCCGTCGGGTGACGGCAGCTTTGACCTCCATCACTCCTGGGCCACTCTGGGCCGCGGCACCTGACCTGAGACACAAGAGCGGCCATGACGTTTGGCCCGATCTGCAGATGCAGCCTGGAGATCACGCGTTTGTTCTCGACATGTGGGGATGGTGAGAAGGCACCAGAAAAAAAAACAAATGGGCCAGGAAGAAACTTGTCTTTTCTTGTGACAGCCTTCCATGACAGGCAAGAAACAAGATCCTCACACGTCTAAAGCCATCGATAGACGTGGGTGTACCAGAGGGAACAAAGGAACGAGGACACTGGCTTCAACACCACAGTACATGTATCTGCAGTTCCATCAGAAAGCTGCTATCAAATGAATTGCAGGAGAGTGCGTTTCCGAAAGCCGCTCCACAGGTGAAACGTGAATCTCGGTTAATTGTTAGGCTTGGATACTCTTTCAGAGGCCCTCAGATCACACGTGATCTGCAAGGTCAGGATGCAGAAGGGAAGTGAAACCAGAAACCTATTGCAGGACGGGAAAGGAACAAACAAAACAATCCTGTTTCTGTCAAACACGACAACATTTGGCCGGTCAGCTGTGTGACTTTTTGAACTGGGGATTTCATCGAAGAACTGTTCAGATTGTTTTTAAGCACAATCCCACAAGAAATCCAGTGTTTCGTGTGGAAACCTCCAAGACGTGAAACAAACATTCTTTTGGACAAGGTTTGAGTTTTATTGTGCGGCATCAATTTATCACTGTGTTCCGGCAGTGCCTTTCTGTGGTGTTTGAATGTGCACCACAATTGATTTGCTCAACACAGCTGAAAACCGTGATTTGGAGATCACTGGGCATGATCAATGAGGCCTGTTGATTCTGTCCACCCACACAACAGCCCATTGAAACCAGACTGCGGCAATTGGGACACTTCAAGTTGCGCACAGCTTCATTTCCTTTTGTGTCTTCACCAACTCAATACACACAAGAGCTGCAGCGTTCCTCAGATGTTGCGCAAACTGCAGATATGAATAACATCTGCCTTCGCACGTCACCGTGAGGCCGCTACTTTCCGCTGTCGTTGTACAATCTGTGCGAAACTCGAAAGAAACTTGAGAAATCGCGTTTCATTTCCGCTGAGTTTCGTGTACTTACACACCCCGTCTTCCTAAGAGGGCACACGCACCAGGATGTGTTTAATCTATCCGAATCACTTGGCATCGACATCAAACATTTTTATCGGGTCGAATTTGTTCATTGATCTGGATGACAGGACCCATGTTCTGATGACCTCAGCGCTCGGTGCAGTCTGGTCATCTGGTGAATTTTATGACTTGTACATGATTGGCAAGAAAGCCGAGATGGCTGCCGCTCCGTAATGATGCTGCGCGACGTGTTCGCACGAAGGGGTCAATTCACTGTGTGATAAAATCCATCAGGAACTCTACAAAGCTTTCCAGGGCTTATTGTGTGATCGTTCGATCGTTAGTTGAGTCGGAAGAGCACAGTATTTTCCTGAGAACATCTTGGTGGGATGAGCGTGGGCACGTAGACACTCCAAGACTGAGAACATTCGTGTGCCTCTTGCCATTGAGTCTGCAATGGTAGAAAGTTAGCATTGCACGCAAAGTTGCTCTTGCTGCCACCTGATTCTTGATTTTGTATATGGGCACCACACCTCACGAAAAACTTTGCCTGTAATTGAGAGTGCAATGTGCAGGTCGCTGTCTAAATCGTGCCCAATGCATTCTCTGTCCAAGTTTCAACCATCAAGAACTTCGAGACCAAACAGCACGTGCCGAGCTGGATTATGTTCTGGCCTCGATTCCTGGCAAGAAACCAGAGACAAGCTCTTGTGCTCTCAAGTCGTTGGAAAAACAAAAGGTCCCAAGAGCTTTATTGCAGCATGCTATTTATTCGCTTCAAGGTGACTCTTGTAACCGTCAAACAAAGAGCCACTCTGCTTCTGGTATTACCGGGAGACACCATTCTGCCTGCGACAAAAAGGTTGCATTAGGAATCGTTTGATGGCTTTGTCAACTCAGTTCAGTTTTCGCGGAGTATTGTTGCGCAAGCTCGAGCAAAACTTGGCGTCAAGGGTCCAAAATTCTTGAAAGGCACTGAACTTTTGCGTCGCGTGACGGACAGTGAACAAGCCAAACTCAAATCTTCTCAGAACGACTGGACACATTTTGCAAGACGAGGTTGGGACCAGACTATTATTTGGAACTGTATTCTCGCTTCATAAGGACTCAAGTCACGTGGCAGGTTCGTGTCCGATTTGACCTGCAAAGGAGAACAGGTGCTCGTGAGCCTTTTAGTGAACATAAACACATCCGAATACCTTTCATCATAGACGCATTCGTCGCCAATGGAAACAAGTCTGCAGTGCTGAGAAAAGCGGTGTTTAGATCCAACAGAACCTGCAATCAGGCAGACAGCATGAACACAGACCAGGTCAACCTGAATGGCGTCTGGTGAAACTGTAAATGTGCTCCCATGTTGATACAAACAAAAACGTCCCGAGTAATCCACTTACTGCACCTCATCTTTCAGTCCGACCCCGAGAAAAGCAGTTGTGTAACAGTATTATGTGGACAGAAAAGAAAACATCGAGTCCTTCAGGCCCCGAAGACATGACGCGCTGAATGCAAAAACATCCTCACGGCGCGTGTGGAAGCACGCCATGGAAGAATCTTCTTCATTCCAAACCCTTGGTCAACAACTGACATGTGTTCTGTTTGAAGGAGAATGTGTAAATAATGCCGCAAAGTTCATTCGTATTGATGCCTTTGCAGAAGCAGGAAATGTCTGTTTTTCCGCTTCGTGTTGTTCGACACAACAGCGAGGTCCATAGATCTGCGCTAATTGCCAACACATGTCTCTTCATTCCGAACATCTGGCCTGCAGATGACAACGAACATAAAATTGAAATTCAATTCCGAAACGTTTGTCAAGATGAACAAATTTGAAACTACACGCATGACTTTGTCATTTGCCTCCAATGAAAGACGTCATCAACAACAATCCATGTTTGCCATACACCGTATACCTGGTGTCGCTCGTGGCTGCACCTTTTCGCACGTGCATGAATCATCAGGATCAGGCCAGAGTCAAAACCTGGAGGATGATGGTGGGTTCCTTGATGAAACTTTCGGAGCAGCTTTGTTCATTTTCTGCAAGCTCCCTCTCTTTTGGCTCTGAAAATCTCGACCTTCGACTGGTTTCTTTTTTGATATCGCGGGGGGAACGTTCCTGCATTGCTGTGACCCACAAGAAGTTCAGTGAACCTCTGGGAGACAATGATGTTGAGCTTCAACCTCGCATGGAGTTCACAAGACACCACGGAGACTCCATCATGATGTGGTGGGCTCCTTGAAAACGAAATCTTTCGTTCGTTCGTTCCTGCACAACGGCAGCACCTAGTCTTATCCCTTCATTTTTGTTGAGTGAGTCACACGAGAACTGATGTTTTTTCTGCATGGATAGTCCCGGTGAGTCGGGTGGAGAGTACGACTGCACAGTTTGAGAATTCAGAATAGTAATCTATGGAATGAACGGCTGAAAAAAGACGGCTTTACGAATATCAACAGGAGGAACAACTGCAGAATTGTACCTCGGTCTTTTGGTCCAGTTCGAGAGCACACAGGTAAAATCCGGGGAGTCCCAATTAGGGAGCAGGACACACTCGTATCACACTGCTCCATGCAAGGGCAGATGACCGAGAGTAGCTGTGGTAGCGTACTGTAAATTGGCTCGAGACAGGACAGGCCTCAAGTGTTTCGATGACGTACTGAAAGCCTTTTTATCTTCCTTGGTGTTCCTCTGCGAGTGGGAAGCTCTCTGGTTTCAAAACCAGTGGAGAGTCTGTTTAATGCCAGTTGTTATCATGTCTAGTGGGGTAGCAAACAGGTTTTCAGCTTGCCAGTTTCTTGTTTTCACGTTGCTTCCTCCTCACCTGTGTCTACATTAAATAAACTCTATCGCCACTCGTATCTTACAAAAACTCTGCTGCTCTCAGCTTCCTTGGCAGTGAGTACAACAGCACAGTGACACCAGTCTAACTTTGTGTCAGTGATTGAGGTGCTGAACTCTTGAGTTTTCGGCTGGAAACATGTGGTCCATGAATGTTCAAATCAAACAAAGGACAAACACTCTAAACGCGGTGCAAATTGGCCGAAATACGAGTCGTTTGCACCAAAAACACGGACAAAGGCACATTGACCAATTCAATTTCCCACAGCATGCAGAACCACAGAGGAGTTCAGCGAGTACCTGTTCTGGAGTCGTCTGGTGCAGCAGGCGGCCGTTTCCGTGACCAATACAAATGTGTCCTTCACTGTAAAGTTCCCAGCAGGGAGCAATATTTCACATGAGAGTCAACTCTCGGCTTTAGCTTGGTTAGGAAAGAAGCCATTTGGCGATCAAGTCGTCCAGGAGCTAGAACCGAAAGAGTCCTATGAATTTGGGCGTCTTCATCATGTGCTGCTGGAACAAAATCTTCAGAAGTGTCATTGGAAGTTACATAGTGTCAGTGTCAAAATATGATGGTGAATCGTCATTCTCTTTCTGCACAAGTGAAGATCATTTGTCAAGCAATTGATTCTGAATATGGGCAGGAGGGTTTGAGGTCGGGTTGGGCGCACCTCCTGTGCGCGTACATGTTTCTTGCTGATGCATGGAGAGTGGTGCAAGTCTGCGTTGTGAACGATGTGTTTCACAGCACAGCAGGAACAAGACTGATGTGTTGGACGAGGTTCATCCACAGCTTCATGAGAATTATCCACAAGATTAGTGATGTGATGAACAGCCACTGTGTCACCTTTTGTGGCGAGTGTGTTCATCATCCACGAGCTGTATGGCTGTGGCGTACGAAAGAATAGCTCACATGAACCTTCTGCATTCTACGTTCATGGCTCTATTTCTCTCAGACTGTGACTTGGTAATCGAATGGCCAACTTTTCTGGCCTGGCCAAAATCATGGTCTAGCTACGAACTGTCACAAAGACAGAGTCCTTGTGGCTGATGCGCCAAGAACTCAAGGGACAACGTCCGCTCTTTTTCCAACGTGCCCCGATTGCCAGACTGATGACACAGGCACCGTTTGGTTTCCACTTGGTTACTTGTTTTGTCATTCGCTCTCAGTACTAATTCAATGCAAATTTGGACATCTGTACCACCAATCTGTGGGCCACCACAAGTGTGTGGAAACCTCCCCACTTGCGAAACGCGTGCATGGTCATGCCGCGTGCCCGGGTGTGGTGGACACCCGTTCCAGACGGGCTTTTGACGTTCTTGACGTTGTAGACTCACTGTAAAGTTCTTTGACTGAAACATTTCTTTCTCTGAAAACACAAAAGGAGGTTTGCAACATCGCATCCTTTTGCGATTGAAATCTGAACCGACTGAGATTTGTTGTTTCAGTGAATTCATTATGTTCACAGATCGATGAATGAGATCAATGTTCACAGCAATGTTCACAACAAGAAAGCACTGCTGTGACACTGTTTCATCATGTCAATATTTCATAACAGCAAAATGTGTCACAAACACAGTTCGACGCGAGTACGGGAGTGCTGCTATGTTTAGCAATCGTGCGTCAATTTGTCAAACACGTTGACTAACATTTCAGACGAAACTCCACAGGATTTATGGGCTTCCAAGATCAGAGAGGAAGCGACCAATTTGAGCAAAACCCCAAGCAAGAAGAGCAGTCAGCAAACCTCGGTTTTCACCGTGTTGAGTTCCGTTAAATGTCGCAAATTTCTCGAAAGGGATTTCAACACGTCGTTGCAGCTTCTTATTGAAACAGCATGTCAAGCCAGGGAAAAAGCAAAGAAACATTTTCTTTGCTCAAAGCCACTCAAGGAGAACATCTGAAGAAGTACTCAAATATTCCCTTCAGATCTTTCTGGAAGCATTCCCATTTGACTGACACCGGGCTTTCAATAACCATCATACCATCCCAGTTTCAGTGAGCCACTCATTTGGTTCCAATTTCACAAGTCAGTTCACTTCTTTCAGACTCCCAATGGACGGGAACGTCCATTGCGCCTATCAGACTGCAATAAGCAATCTCAGAAACAGCGACAGTTGACCACAACATTGGGCGGCTCTGGAAATTTCTTCTCATAATCCGACTGGAGTCACATATTGCTCTTTTATCACTCTCACCCCCGCACCGATGGCCTTTTGCTGCAATATGATAACATGCTCGCTGTGCAGTCCAATCATCCACACGGGAGACTCGGATTAAATCCCATCAACACTTTTTGCCATCTAACGTTATGTATTGCCCAGGTATTCACATCACATACACTATTTCCATACGCAGTCAAACTCTGCTACTCCCACATAGAGACATCAAGTGGTCTGTACGGATGGAGAACCTTTCACCACCGCCCGCCAACCGACGCCGCTAATGTACGCGAGACAGCATGTCAATGCGCAATCAGCGCGACCGGAGACATCACAGCTCGGTACATGGCGCGTACCTGCTGACTCGCTCCACTCCAGGCCCCGCTGCAGCGCATTGATCACGTCGCCCACAAGCTGAATGCTGGAGACATTGTTCGGGTTGAAACGTCTCCGATGTAAGATTCTCGGTTCAGCGGCAGAGGCTTTGACCTTCCCAGGATCATTCCCAGTGTCCTGTTTTCCCCAGAAATAGGTCTGTGGATGGAAGCTGCCTTCCTCCATCTGAACCAACCAAACAAACAGCGCAAAACCCCTCGTGTATTCAGAAACAAAAAAGTTTTCTCTTTTGGAAACCAAAAAAATGTTTGTCAGTCGATATTTCAAGGTTGAGCTCAGGCCCTTTCAGGCAAGGGGCCTCTCAGAGATAGTCAGGATGCCACCTGTGTCGTGAGTTCGAGCTGGAGAAAAATGTCGTTCCCACCCTGGCAAGCTGAGCACTTCGCTGAGCGTAAAAACTGAATATTTCTGACACAAATCAGAGGATCAAACAGTTGTAAATGGGTTTGCCAAAGGTTTCGCTGTCTATGATCTCCCGAAATGGAAAAGATCCTTCCGCCCTTAATGCACCGCAAATGAAATGTCCATTTCTGCTGAACATCTCAGAAGAAAGATCTGACAAAGACTATCTGATTCTGCAGAGACCAGGGAATAGTGTTTGCACACACCAACATGAGTCTTAATCGAATAAAGTGCTGCTCGAGATGCACGAAAAAGGCAGGTACACGCTCTTCTTCTCAGTGTCCAAAACCCATGGAACTTGTGACTTCGTTTGTCTGTCGCAATGCATGAAACGTAGCATCCATAAGGGTCTTGCTGCTTTGTTCTTTGTGAAACCAAAGCCACTGTTTTAGGGTCTGTACAAAGAGCAACAAGGCACACATGTTGCAGTGATGTTGAAGTTGTGGCACTCGACGTTACACGTTGAATAATATCAACAACATCAAGAGCAACAAACAATCCTTTGACAAGGAAGGCTCTGCAAGTCTGGCGTACACCGGTGAGGCAGAGCTGTTGACTGTTTCCTTGATCAAAGTGCCCTGCCACAGAATTTTGCAGCCTGAGAGGACACAGTTTTGCAGGAACCCTGCAAGTGTTTGGGTCTCAGTTTGAAAACACTTTCTCTGAAGAACTCATTCTGGAGCTCATTTTTGAAGATTCTGTGACAGATTTATGAAACTGTTGTGTTCGACCAGGGACAGCACGCCTTATTTATGGACAATTAATGTACTCCCCCGATTCCACCCCAGCTTCTTCAGACGCTCCTCCAGTAATGTGGCAAGTTTCTTCAGTGCGCAAGTTCTGTCCCTCTGGTGGCCATGTGGTAATGGCGAAGCGCCTCCGAATAACTTGTAATTGAAGGACTTGAATTTTTTATGAATTCGTGTGAGAACTGTCCATTTTGCGAAATGGTCGTTGGTTTGTTTCCATTGTCAGAACAAAAAACTTCTGTTCTCCCGACTTTCAAATCCTTGCTGGACAACCAAGAGTTTTTTGAAAAATCGTCAAGCGCGGCTGCAAATTTTCAAAACAAACAAAAACTCAGCCATTTCGTATGCGTGCACACGACTTCTTCATCCTTCTCGACTCACAACACCCACACAAATCAAGAACAGAACAAAGCACGGGATCGTGATTCAAGGCAAAACGCGTTTCTAATGCCAAGTAACAGCAGTCCAGAAGCAAACAGAATACGTAGTATCTGAACAGAGTAATGCCGTCTCCCACGTTTGTCTGATTTACTTGGAACCCAAATGCCCCAAGAAGGAATCTGGCCTTTTAAAGTTGATCATGTACGACAGACTTGTCAACATGAGGCACAACAGCTTATCTGTGGCTTTGCACTCTGATGGCAAATCTGCTCGCAAAGGTTACGGGCTGGACTTGACTCTGGACTCAGCCCGCCTAATGTGAATGGAACTTGATAAGCCAGCTCAAAAAAGCGTCAGGCGGCCCGGCAACGCAGCTCACAGCTCCTGGACAGATTTATTGCGTTTGCATTTCTGAACCTGTGTCAATTTGCGATGGTCAGGTCAATGATTTTTTGATCGGCAGGGTCTGAAGCCAAACTCTCAGCTCGAAATGAGGCACAACTTCGGTGGCCAGGGATGTTCTGAAGTCAGAAGGCACTCCTTGTTCTTCGCTCGACAAGGTGAAGCACACTTTCTTGAACGACGCTTTGTGGTGAACACAGAAAATCACATCGCAGTCGTTGGTCATTGGTTCTGTCAATTGCGTTGGCAAATAGCTTCCATCATACAAGTGTTTGGACCAGCTGCTCGACCGGGTAGATGCAGACCTACGGCAGCTGAGCGTCGGAAACAGCACAAATTGATTTTGCACAGTCGGCTTTTTTCTTATTCATTTTGACTGATGTGCTGCAGTGAGACTATTTACTCGCTAATGTGAGCGTTTGAGAATGTACACTCCCTCGCACAGAGCCTCCCATATGGAGCGTGATTTTGGCAAGAGCATGATGCCAACATGGGAACCACAATCCATAAGGATCCGACATGAATCGCAGGAAACTTACGTACCATGTTCACTTCGGAGATGCTGTCGAAGCTGGCAAGGGCTAGTTCCATGTCGATGTGCAACGGTTCACCTGAAACAGGAAGAACATTCTGTCAACATGTGCATGACGACATCGAGCATTCTGTCCTGAATCTCCTCGTGCATTGCTCTTGTGACCCTCGTCTCCACACAAGGTGTTTGCTCGTGTTGGGTTGGCACACATGGCGCGCGAGACGATTGCTCTCAATAACCTTGCGAAGTGCTTGTATCAACTGGATTTCCCGCGGCACGTGAACGCTCTGGGTGAGTCTTGATGTGACCGTACTTGGAGAACCACGTTGAAGTTCAGCTTCAGTTGGATCTCGGAAGCAGATCGGGTGTGCGGCATTGCTTGAAATCTGTGTTTACGTCTGGTGTGTTTTTTCTTCTTGTTCAAACCCTCCCACAGACCTAGCAGCCCACGTCACGAGACTCCCACGCATCTAACTTAGAAAGATTCATTTTCTTAATTAAAAACTTGGTGTTTCATTCCTTTGTGTTTTCACACCAGTCGCTTCAGATTGCAGGGCTGCCGACTGTGGTTACCTGTTCGCATTGACAACTCAATCAACTCAGCGCCATTTGCCAGGTTTCAAAAGGAAATGAACAGATGTTTGCTGGGCTTCCGCCACCTTTGGGTGAAAGGTCTGCTTCAGTTAATACGAGAAGTCATGATCGGTCTGTCTTTCAGCCTCAAACAAGATATGTGTGAACACAAATGAGCCAAATGGATTTTCAAGTCCCAAGCCTACTTTTGGCCAGGAGGGAAGTGGAAGGCACGACTTGGGCTCGTCTTGCCAGAGTCAGTGCCACAGAACATCTCGTGGACACCGCGGAAGTAAAATATTCATCATTGCAAAGTAAACTTAGCTGTTGCCATTCGCGGAGCAAATATTTGACGTGAAAATATTTAGCTCTTGATGTTCGACCAAGGGTCGACAAGGCTGATTCGTCTTCATCTGGTGCCAGAAATTCACAAGTAGTTGCAGTTTTTTCCTCCAAGGCAACACATGGCTTCCTCCACTTCCCCTCAATACGGGTGGAATTCGGGAGAACTGTTCAACAAACACGCGTTACGGCAGGAGAAGCAGCTTGCTTCAGATTACTGCAGCATAACACTCTCGAAAACGAAAAGAAATGCTTCCGCACAGCACTGAGATGAACTCGGATAATCAACTATCTCGGGTGCAGCAGCCATAGCATGTTAATTTAAATGATCCATCACGAGTCCTGAGGTAATGCCACTCACGTTCAAGACACCCACTTTACATTACGTCTGCACAAAACGTCTATTTTGGGACTCCTCACATGTGTGCTGAAGTTTTCAGATTTGGAAACGAGCAAGAAGCAATTTGCTGGGCCAAGGATTATCCGACGTATTTCTGACACATCGGACGCGCTCCACTTTGCCTGCTGCGGAGTCGAAGCAGCTCTTGAGATGCCTATCCATCATACACACGTATGCTCCTTTCTTGTTTTCACAGAAGATTGCAATGGAAGACGGAAGACGCCCAGGCTCCCACCGCCTCCCACCTCCATCAGCTGATGATGCTGGCTGAAGCTGTTTGTATTGCGCTGATCGCCACTGAGACCGGGTTTGACACATCGCAAGGCCAGCGCCAGCGCCTCCATTGCCATTAGGCATTTGATTTCCTGTGCCGCCTCGGTGCCAGAGTCGCCTTTCCCGACGAGGAAGCAAGAATACGCCGTCATGAAGAGAGAGGTAGCAGAGACTGCGCCACCGCTGCCTCGATGTTTGAGTTTCACTTCACATACTTACATTCGTTTTATTGCTCTCTGATGCACCGTTCTATCACTCTCAACAACCACTGCCTACCCAAACTGCTGCTCTTCAAGTTGCTCACATTAGTCCCCTTTGACTTGTTTTCTGCAAACACCTTGCACTCCTCAATGGACGCAAATGTAAGTGGCATACCCTGTGAAAGTCCATGCATTTCAGACGGGAAGCACATTATTTTGTTCAACCAAGTTTTCTGAACAAAAACTTCGTGTTTCCAGATGACAGGTGTTTTACTCGGCCCAGAACACAACACTATCCTTCCTACGATTTGAAGTCATAAATCATGCAGAAGGCAAAGGTTTCCCTTTTCATCGTTGTTTGTCCAACCTTTGTTCCGCTTCCGGAATTTTGAATGCGTGTGTTTGTGTTTTCTGTCTGCACCTCTGTAACACAGGATTTCCCATCGAAATAGACATTGTTACACCACAGGGCAGGAACCTCCTTTCAGGCGGCCACGCCATGCGTACAAACGAAGTTGCTTGATGCGCATTCACGAGCTTCAGAGACCTTCCTCAAAGACCTTGTTCAATGACGAGCTACAGTACTCAGAAAAACAGGAAGCCTCCAAAGCAACAACATCATTGTTTGGACCGTAGACCAGTGGATATTTAGATGCTAAACTGGAGATGCGGTTGGAAACATAGGGCTATTTAATCAAATTATTTGCAGATCTATGCAAGGGCAGAGTCTTTTCTATTACATTTAGGTGTTTACATCTGCTCCAAGTAGATGTATTGAAGATCCATGTACATGCAGATGGCAAGGATTCAGATTCGTGAAGGAGGAACTGCCAGTTTAATCCATAGCTTAGCATTTTACTACATCAAGGCCACCAGCATCTTTAACAGCTGCACCTTCTGCAGCACACTGGAAATAGCTGCAGAAGGACGACACAACTAACTTAGTTGTCCGGTTGAGCTGAAAGACGTGCTCTTTGGGGTCCCCAGAGTCCCCAAAAAGTTCGGCGGAATTGAGTGCAATGTGTTGTGTAATTTTTCTCCTGATGACCTGTCTGTCTGACTTTAGCTCCAAGTTCCGCAGCTTTGATTTCGGTGAAGCTGTGTTCTTTTTGCGATTTCTTTTTACGTTTGCTATTTTTGTCGCACTCTTTGCAATCAAACTGGCATTGATATCCAAATGTGTGGGTGTCACTTGTTACCGAAAAGGAATAGAATAAAAGGCATCGTTTTGGATTGCACATCTCAGTGAACACACACTATCACTCCTCGGGCTCACAATCTACAAGCAGGATGTGTCTTTGTGAGTCCTGCAGCCGAAATTGCTAATGATGACTGGGAAATGCTCATCAGCCATCGCTTGTGGCCCGCAAATTGGTTGCTTTGTGATCGCTGTGCAGATGCATGCTTGTCCGAATGGAAAGAGTCTGATGACCCCAGGAGGAAGCGAAGCATAATAGCCCGAGATGCCGGAAAGCCAGACAGAACCAACCCTCGGGTTGGCAAAGGCATCCACGTCCTCAGGATCAATTGACGTGTGATTCCGATCAATTGACACTGGAATCACTATTTGTGAGCGGGATACCAATCACACAAATGTATCTCACTGATACGCGGCTTGGTTGCGAGGCCATGCAGCCGAGAGTGCTGCGGCGTGCTCACGAATCTGGAGCCGAACCCTGCATTCCTCTGTTTTCCCTGGCTTCATCACATATTTGTTCGTGGCTCGTCTCAAAAAAAGCTGTAGATCGGGTGTTAGCTTTTGATGGAGGAGCAGAAATCGAACCAGCTTGGGTGAGTACTGCAAGGCGTATTGAAAGGAGGGAGCAGCATAAGCACGCTGGCTTTGCAGGCCAAGATGAATGAGAAAATCGTGTGCTTCCTGACATGAAAACAATTTTCACCTTACCATCTTTGAAGTCGCTGGTGCGCAATGAATGGACACATGTGCTTCGCTGTACAAAGCAAAACAAAAAGTAGCCCTCTCAGAAAGCTCCAAGGCAGACGCTGTTCACATGTGATGCGCTCTACCCCAGAGGGCAAAAGCTTGGAGAAAGCGAAGTTCAACTGACCTCCAAACTGCGGACGTAAACGAATGTCGTAGTCACTCAGCAATTCCTCTATGGTGACTGACACATTCACTAATCCATTCAAAGGAGTCTCAGCTCTCAGGCCAACGTAACACATGAGTTGCAAAAACACAAGGCCGAGACACTGCCTGGACATGGCCTTCCTGACCGTTTGTGACAGTTCATCCACATCCAAAGACATGCCAGCAGTATCCTACTGCAGAATCGTGCCAAATTTGTATGGACTGTCCCACTGTAGTCAATTGCCTGTCTCCAGTCCTACATGTCCTCTGTTGCTCCAAGCGTTTTATAGTAAATCCATTGCTTTCTCGCTTATCAATGAGCAGAGCGTAAATCCGGCGTGTTGGCTGACTCGAGCGACATTCTGCTTTTGACAGGCACGCACCGAGCACAGCTTTGGGCGACGAGAAATGTCTGGCGACACGTAATCGCTCAGTCCTCGCAGCAACCACCGTGCTTCTCCACTCATCGGCAGAGATCTCCAAATAAATATGGCGGCTGCGCAACGAGCGCCAAACCGTCAGCTTGAACCAGCGGAGGAGGAGGAGCAGCTCAGCGCGGGACGGACCGGTGGCTCCGCTCGTGACGCCGTCAACAGCATCTGCTGCCATCGAGTGGATAAGAAGATTCACAACAGCTCCGACCACAGCTTCACGTTGGGAAGCACCTTTCCGAATATGAAGCTTTGTGTGGGGCTCTTTTGCCGTCTTCTTTTGTAGAGCACAAATGACACCAGGACGACACCAAGATGCCTGTCCCTACTGTTTCCGGTGTGAAGGTTCTCAGAGGACTCTCCATTTCAGAGACCTGAGGCCTCTGAGAATCGACCTACTGTTCCACCTCAGAGCCTCAGGCTCTGACACACCAGAAAGATGTCATTTGACAATGTCGAACAAGTCCAAAAGGGACGCCCACTTGGGTCTGATGGCCATTTTAAACCCACATTCTGATGTGGGATCCACAAATCCACCACCGAGTATTGAAATGCACTGACTTCTGTCGCTGTGTGATGTGGCCTGTGTGTACGCGCCCTGTGTCTTGCTAAAGTTCTTTATTCTCTCCGCGGAGCTTGGCGGACATGACACATCTCCAAAACAAGATCACAATCTTCGATTACATTGATGACAACACTCAACGTCCAGCCTCAGTGGTCGATACAATGTTGGAAGAGAAGTGCCCCGCATCTTGGGAACAGAATTTTGACCAGAAACAGTCAGAATCAAGAGACCACGTGTGTGTAGCAAAGGAATCACTGCTCAGCATTACCACAAGACAAAACATGAGGCTCCATTGCATCCACACTGACAAGTCTTTGAAGACGAGCACACCTTTTCACCAGGGCGACAGGACTGATGGCAGTGTGACTATGTTTTGTCTCCCTGCAGTGCTTGAAACTTGTCAAACTTTGAGGTTCCCTTGGGTCAATTTCTTCCTCGTCCTCTTGGTCCCAAGCGGCTTGACAAAATTCTGTTTTTGAAGTCTTTCAAACACTGGAAAGAAGTATTTTCCTTGCGAAGCTTCATCATTGGTAGAACACAGGTGTGCATCTTCAGAACGTAGACTGCAAAAGCATGGTGACCATGTTTAAAATAGTTCTTTTTGAAAACACTTCAGAACCATTTTGGGAAATTTGCTTGAGGTCTTGTGCTTGAAGACCCAAGTATGGCAGCGAGGCCAACATTGGGTGGCACACGAGGTGAATGAGAGGAGACAATGGGGTGACACTGAAGACGTTGTCAATAAATCGGAAATTCCGAGGAAACCCCCAAGCGTAAAAGGGAATCACTCAAATTTAGTGAGGAATTCAGTTGGAACTGCAAATGGTTCGTGCAGCCATCAGTGTGACCAACTGCTCTGTCTTGCTCATTGTTGGTTATGGACCCTGAACTTTGGATCTGCTGTGTGTGTTCGACTGAACAGATTTGCTGCAGAAACCAGTGGGAGCGGCAGTTCTTTTTTTTCACCAAACCTTCCTTTACAATCACTTTGAGCACAGAGAAAGTTTATGATACAAATTGAGAGTTGTGAGATTCGCGGAGTTCAATGGACCAGAAACACTTGGGGACGACAGGGTGACAACACAGTCAATCGAACTGTGGACCACTCTTGGAATCAGTCATCAGGTTCATAGTGACAGACTGGTGGGTGCCAAAACGTCTGGCTCGTGTATATAAATCAAATGGCATTTCGTGGGACCAAACAAAAATTTTACTTTTTGTGCAAACCTGGCGTTTTTTCTTGGTTTGAATGGTCCTGAACCCAAATCGCCGCAAAAGCCTGAGATGTGTTTCAAAACCCCTCTCTTGGGCGCAATTAATTGGAGGTCTTAAATTTTATTTCAGAAAGTCTTGATTGAGAGTGCGTCATTAATGAATGCGGCCTCTTCCCTCATTAAACCAAAAACTTCTTGTCTAAATGAGAATTTTCACTCCAGTTAAAAGGGGCTGTCACAAACTGATGGCGTTGGTTCAGTTTTTGCGTTTCTGAGTGATGGGACAAAGGCAAGAAACGCGTACGGAAGCAAAAAACTAGCAGCAATCGATTTACCCAATTACAGATTCAACCAAGAGATATGGAACAGTTTCTTTTTGAACTATAGAACACATTTTGCGTTGAATACCAAAACTTTCCATCAGCTCTGACATTGACAGATTAAATTTGTTCAAACTTCACCAGAGACGATTGTTGTCGAATTGAAAATAACACAGAAGAGTAAATCTCCAACAGAGACACATTGTTTTTGTTGTATCTTCTGCTTGTTTGCTCAAGACATTCAAAATAGCTCAAAAGTTGGAAAGGCTTTGGAGGATCTCTGCGAAAAGCGTGCAGAATAATGGCAGGCTTGTCACTTAATTCCACGTATAACTCAGGCCGTGATGATGACAAGTGAGTATTTGCATCGCGGCGAAGGAGAAAGGGAAACTTTCTCCAATGAGAATTCACATCATGCGCACCTCTGTTTGAGTAGCTTTCAATCTCTCTCATTGCGTTTTTTTCAGAAAAGCTTGAATTCGCTACACCACACAGCGTTGTTTGAACAAATTGATTTTTACAAGCCACTGTACACATAAAATTCAATGTATCACCGCTTCATTTTGGTCGCGTGGACACAACATTTATTGGCCTTCAAATTCAAGATCAACTTTGTTTTGTTTGAACATTCTGCTGAAAGCAATGCGTGGTGTTGTCGGTATTCAAATATGATGGCATATACTTGTTGGGCAAAGTCGAATTCCGACGAACGGAACAAGATATTTCCTGGAAGCACTGAAAATTTGGCGACTGCCTTCAACAAGATGGGAAAGAGCAAACAATGAAGGATTCCTTCATTTTTACAAGATGTCCCAGCATGAAAATGATCCAATGGAGTCAAAACCAATTGAAACAATCTGAAGAATCCAAATGCTGCAAGGAACCCAAGGGAACAAAGATGACCAGAAGGAAGGACTGACTGACTTTTGAATCACAGAACTGATTTGATTCTCCTGAACCATCTCAGAACAAAGCAGCTGCTTGGATGGACCCAGGCCCTCAGTGGATGTGGCTCTTCCAGGTCTCCACCAGGAGACTGGGCAGATCTGGGTTGAACCATCTCCTGCCTTGAGTCTGGGTCCACCCATCATCTTTCACATGTCTGTTTGTCTCTTGGATCCTCTGTCCTCCTTTCCCCACGGAACAGACCTGTGTGCTTCACTGTGTCACGTTGGCGTTGTTACTGACATCTGAAGGGTGAAAAGTGCGACCAAAATGTATGATCCTCCTCGAAAAAAGTCAACATGAGCATCAAAGAACCTCATTGGTGTTGCTTTGTTTGTGCTACAAAGTGTACCTCTTGTCGCCTCTTTGTGCTGCCTGTGGTCAAAGTCTTGCAACAACCAAGGGCAGACAGGTATGAATGTATCGTCGGTGCACAACAACCCTTGCTCTCGGGACCCTTGTGCGGTTTCAGGGTGTTGCTAAAACTTCGAGTGCCTTACTTTCTGCCGCTCCCCAAGTCAACTATGATGTCTTCCTCTTCAATAACGTTTTATCCTGCTGCGATTCTCAAATCATTTCAAGTGCCTGTCGCCATTTCCAGAGCAAGATTTCAGGGGCGGGAATTCGCTGGTGTCGCCCACAACACCTCGGTCGCTACCCGTCCAATGGAATGGCTTCCATTTCTTGCAAGCAAGGCGTAATTTGAGTTGAAATTCAGTGTTAAGAGGTGGTTTGGTTGAAAAGACAAAGACAAATCTTGGTGCTTTGGGATGACCGTTCGAGCCGCCACACCCAAATCATTGGTTCTGTCAGCAGTTCAGGGCACAAAACCACAAACCCACGCGTTCATCTCTCCAAGGAATTGACCCTTCACGTTTATTCTTCCCTGGAGGAACATCGGAGGAAATCAGGTAGGCAAGACAGATGCTTCAGTGTCAGATGAATCTCCAATACCTAATCCAATGGAAGGAATCAAGCTTTGCCTCATCAAGGCATATGCGAAAAAGGATTCGTCAAACCTGGTTGAATGCGGATCTCATTTCGCAGGTGAGCAAACTTTCTGGTGGATCCTGGATGGAGAGACTTGTAGAGCCCCAGCTTGTTCGACAGTGTTCAAGATCAACATTTTCCAACATTCTTCTTGTCGAATTTTCCTTCAAATTTCAGTATTTTCTGATTTCACTCACCATCATATCAGACTGGACCGTCACAAAATCCGATCCTGTCCTCAGCAACAAAGGACAACAGATTTTCTTTTCGCACGAAGATGGCGGTTCTGAACACAATGAACACAAGACCCAAAAATGATCATGTCGAAGTTCAGATACTCATTCCGCTGTTCGAGTGCATCGTACTTCAAGATTTTCCTCCAATCAGATTTCGCTTGTTTGCATCAACCACCGACCACCAAGCCGACCAGGCTGCGTCGTAGCGTGACGTGCGATTCAGGCTCTGGTCGGACCAAACTTCGGCGTTTGAATGCCAGGAAAACTTGACTCACAATTCCCCTGTCTGCACACACAGCTGGTCACTCGGATTTGTTTGCATCTCCAAAGACACTGAACTTTCATTCAATTTACGCACAGACGCGCTGGTCCTCACTCGGAATACTCAGCTTCCGTGTGGACAAGGGAACGATTGCAAGCCAAGCACCGAGCGTCCTGGGCTGACAAAAGTGTCGCTTTCACGAATGTATCAAACGGCAGAAAGAGTGCACGAAAGAGAATTCAACCCAAACCCAAACTTTGGAGATCTGCTTTTCCGAGATCATGATTTCCTTCACTGCACCGTAAGATGTGTACAGACAGCTTTTTCTGCTTGAGCTGAACGTCTGTGGGACAAGAGCTGCGTCAAAATGAGATTTGATGAACAACGCACTCTCATGATGAAATTTCCAGGCAGGTAAATTAGTTCTCATTAGCCGAGAATTTGAAAGCTCGCTGCCCGGTGAGACCTGCACGCGAGGCGAGAGGCTCAGCCGCAACGTCGCTGCCATTCACTTCCATTGTGCACAACTCCGGCAGAACGTGACGCCGGATTATGGTTGTCGCACTCGTCGCTTCGAACAGCTTCTGTGAGCCCAGCCCTCTCGGGAACACAGCCCAAAGTCGCACTTTAATTTACCTTACATGAGCATGAGAGTTGCCTTCTCAGAAATTGACACGAACGACAGTGTGAGAACTACCAGTACGAAGGGAATCCTGAGAAACGCCGTGCAAGTAATTACAAGACTAAAACCGGCTGATGGCTTGTAATAAAGAATCGCTGTACAGGTTTCACTCATTGTCATTGTTGACAGCATCAGGTTTCCAGAAGGAAAGCACGCACGCTCAGTCCTTTTGGGGTGAACAGTGGTGACGTTCGTTTCAGAACTGCTCTTTGATTAGTCGCGCTTGATTCTGAAGGAAGCAGCTCCAAAGAACACGACAAGCATCGAGCAGGTGAGTCCACACGCAGGAACAGATATGTTTGTGAGTTGAATCCAGCACAGCAGCAGAAAGCAGATTGTGTCTGAACAATTATGTTTCAAACACTGGAACCCACAAAGTAAAGAGTATCCTGTGAATTACATGAAGCGATGGAACAAGACCACACTCCGAAACCACAAGACCCCACAGGTTTGAGAAAAGGCCACCGGGGGGCCCCCCCCCCCCCCCAAAAAAAAAAAAAAAATGGGGTGTTGGTTTCGCGAGGTGTGGGGGTGTTGGAACCACACGACCACCCCATCGGGTGGGTGGTG
>JAAUXT010151260.1_pt1 | contig 39003 bp, 41 predicted proteins | sample 7278171 | NCBI WGS metagenome assembly JAAUXT01 (sample SAMN14350112, study PRJNA611818) | marine sediment metagenome | isolation source: surface marine sediment (1.8m) | place: French Polynesia: Moorea | collected 2018-08
ACCCAAATCAGAGCAAGCCAAATCAGAGCAAGCCAAATCAGAGCAAGCCAAATCAGAGCAACTGAAATTTCCTCAAATCACCGCGAGCTCCATGGAGCTATTTTTTTCAGACGAAATCTAAGACGAAGTTGGGCCTCAAAAGGAGGGGGGGGGCATCAGGCGTCCCCTTGGCTGGACCCTGGATGCCACTGAAAGCCATCATCCTGTGAGACAGGATGGACGCAAGGTCATCGTGAGGTGAACCATTGTTTGAAAGATTGAACGCGTGATGGGAAAACGTTGCGCCTGCAACACACAATTGTGGGGTGGGGATCCTTTTGAGGTCCGTGGGCCAGAAATAGGGTGGAGCACCACGAGAGCAAGCAGAGCCTACTGGACCCCTGAGAGTGTTGTGTGCAGCAATCATCCAGAGAAAACAGCCAGAGAAAACAATTTGCGCTCCCAATTTGTAATCTGCTCTGTATGCATCGCAGCTCTGAGACGTGAGTGACGTGAGCATTCCGAAAACAAATAGCGTTGTCTGAGCCAGGGGCCCGACTGATGCAAAACAACCACATCCAAATGTATCAGCGGCCTGACGGCGGGGAACCAAAGGTTGATAGAGAACTCATCAGGTGTCACGTGGTAACCTAATTGGACGTTACGTCGGCTGGTTTCAGGTGGGGTGTGTCACGGTCCCAGGCAGGGCCTGGACACAGTGGCCTTTGGGGTGTATCCACTGAGAGCTGACAGGTGAATCTGAGTAGTCCTGACCCTCACGAGGCGTGGCGTGATTTGAACTTTGAAAGTTTTGGTGTGAAAACAGGGGAGGGGAAATGTGGCTGGTGTTCAAAAACATGAATGGAATAAAACTTGCATTTTACTGGTCTTGGAGAGCCCTGATTATACACAAGGAAACCTGGGTTTGCTCAAGACTTGGCCACAGCCTTCATATTTTTTGCTGATGCTTTTGTTGTGTCGTCCAGCCCAGGGGACGGATCACATCCAGGACCGGATTCGTGCGCCTGGGCCAGTGCTGGATCCCCTCACAGAACCTTCCTCCAAGTTGAGGGAACCTGGCTTGACTTTTGTTGTGTCGTCCAGCCCAGGGGTCGGATCACAGGTCGGATTCACACTCCTGGGCCAGAACTGGATCCCCATATGTTCACAGAGACGCAGTAATACAAGAGGGAAAATGAGCAAGTTTCTGTTGCGCACACTTCTCAACATCAGGTCTTGCTGGATAAACGACCCCGGAACGGCCTGGAGGGGACAGGAGACCGGCAGATAATGTCTCAAGGGAGAGCTCCTCGTCACACAGTCTTTTGAATCCAGACACGTGGTCTCCTGGAGCGGAGGAGTGGGAGGCCAGAGGAACAAGAGCACAGGGCGTGGGGAAGACACAGGGATGTGCGGAGTTTGAAAGAAAAATGTCCATAGGCGGGAGGGGTCCCCCAATGGAGGTGACTCTGACCCTTGGATTCCTGGATCTGCCCCTGGTTCTGAGCTCAGGTTCAGTCCTGACCTGTTTTGTGTAGCTTCCAAACGTTGTTCCAAACGACATTTGTGCTTGATGCCTGAGTGAGGTGGCAAGAAGGTCTCCAACCCCCACAACTTGTCAGGGACAGGAGAACAAATGAATGCACGAGAAGAGGTGCATGAATTAGTGTTTGTTTTTGTTCGCACAACCTTCACAGAACAAGACATTTCGCACACGTACAAATGACCTGATATGCCTGGACGTTGGCAAATAGCTTTCTGTGAAAAAATGTATTTGATATTGTTTTCCATCATTGTTGTTCCCAAAAGCCCAACAATTTTGTGACAATGACACTTTGTCTCCAAGAACAACAAACCTCAGACAAGAGCACTTGTCTTCACCAGAAGCTCTTCAATTTGTGTTGAAAAGTTCCAGAAGTCCTTTTACAGATTTGCAATGACAAATCTGCCCTTCCTTTTGTCATTAAAGCTCCATTTCAGTGCAAAATTGTTGATAATGCACCTTGAAAGAGTGTGGAGAGATTGCTTTTCAGTAACAAAGGATTTTTCTCAAACTCTGCAATTGGGGTTTATCAAATCATTTGAACTTTCTTGTCATGGAATAACCTGCAGAGAAGGATATTTTTGGTGCATCCAAATTGTCTCAAATGACAAAAGGAGAAAAAGAAGAAAGTATACCTGTGAATATAGGGAGGAATATATCAATATATGCACAACAAAGTTTTTGGATTTTGATGAAAAAAAGAGGGGATGACAAATAAATTTTTCTTCCCAAGCTCAGTTTTGATACTAGTCTTTGTAACCATGTTCCAATTTGGACTGAATGTTCCTCAGGCTCCCAGAAACAAAACATGGATCAATTTTCTGAAAGGTTGGATTTTTCGAACAGACAGACATGAGATGCTTCAGGACTCCTTTTTCAATTGCAAAGGAGCATTGAGAGGGTTTGCTTACAGGGTCAAGTCAAAATTGTTCCCAAAAGTACTGACCTATCACAATAAAATTGTGTTTCAAACAAGCTTACCTCTGGGCAGGTTGTTGGGAACTGAAATGAAACAGCCTATGACAGTTTATGTAAAGCAATACACTGATCTTGGGATGAATGTTACATTTTATCAACTTCAACTACCTTTCACTGGACTAATGTGTGAACAGGAATACATTGCTGTTCATGGTCACTTCAACAGAAAGAATCACATCAATCCATTGGGTCCATTTTGTGGTATCAAAAATGTTTTCTATGTGTTCTCCAGTCACTTTGAAATTGTAATTAGTTATGTACACAGATTAAATTACTGTACATTAAAGCAGAAATTTGATATTATTTATCAAGTTATTGATGCAGAATATCTTCATTCCTTGTCTTCAGAGACATTTCAGGATTTTGTGTTGACAGATCCTGGTAACTTAACAGTGTTTGAACACTTTATTAAGACTTTATTGAGGTTGCAAAAGCATTACCATTTGGAACAACTCACTGGAAAGTATCTGCATCCTTTGCAAGATGTTTTGTTCAAGCCCAATAAAAGTACACATTTTCTGCCTTACTTATTCAACCATCAGAGCCATTTACATAGTTTTCACATAAAAATTCAAGTGAATAAATACCAGAGACTTTACATCAAAAGTGTCAAGAACAATGATATCAGTGCAAAAATAAAAACCTATGATGGACCAGGGACACTGAGCCCTATGAGAAACAAAACTCATCACATAAAACTCACCTCATTTCAAGCTGCAATTGTTATTCTGTCAAAGTTTTCAGAAAACAAAATTGACATTGATTTTCATGCAGTTAATGAATGCCAATACAACCTATTTTTGAATACCACCTTCACAAAGCAATACGACAATGTTATAAATAATTATTTTGTGTATAATTTCACCAGTGAAGCATCTTCATTTCTCAATCTAACTGTCTTGAGCCTCCACTATGAAGGAAGCAATGAAGTTCTGTGTAGTTTTGGAGGTATTGTCATCATGGATTTGCTCTTTGCAGGGATTTATTCAGTTTTTGACTCTGAATCACCAAAAGAGCTCAGGACAGTCTGTGGGCCCATGGGTCATTTGAATTACTACCCTGGGAAAGACTGGCACTTTTCCCATATCTCTACAGGAAACAGCTTGCTGTTTTCATTGTATGCATACAAATACTACAGTAAGTTAAGCATTAACTTCACAGCCACTCCTGTGAAATGTGTTGGACTCACACTAGATGTTGCCTGCCTACATTCAACACTCACCAATGATTTATCAAAAAACCCATTGATGAGTTCCTACTTTAAGCTGAGGAACAAACAATTTCAGCACAATCAGTTGATTTTTACTGTTCAACGCAAAAAATGTGTGACAATTCAGCTGGTGGAGAATCGTGTCATGTTGTACAGATACAGGTATAGGTACAGGTACACACCTCAATACTACATGAAGGAGAGACATTGGCATGACTTGGTGAGCAGGGTGTGCAGGAAACATTACAGTCAAGACCAGGTACTCTACTTTCTGAATTCAAAGACAAACACTCAGCACAAGATTGCTCTGAAATTTGAGTTGAATCCAGTTGTTTGTTTCAAGCCAAATAAATATATTGAACCAACAACAGACTACACATCATACAATATGGACCTCTATGGAACTTCCATACCAAAATTCTCTAGCTTTGAAGGCAAAATAGAAGAAACTCCAGGATATGACATAATCTACACAAGCTACAGTACAAAGAAAAGTATCAGAATTGTAAAGAAAAATGGTTCACCATCTTTTCATCACCTGGAGGGTGAAGTTACTCAGATGATTCTTCACTCATTGAGAACAAATTACTGGACCCAAAAGTCCTTCAGCTTGACAGTGGTCAACAAAAGAAACTTTAATGAATCAGATACCAGGGTGTTTGAAGACACTCTTGAAAAATTGAATTTTCCCTCAGAACACAGACCAGAAACATCCATTGAATATTCCTCAGTATCACATGCAGGAAAATCATCAGGAAACACACTAACATTTTCCTATTATGGAGAACCTGCAAAAGTTACCACTAGTTACACCTTTGGTTTGTGCAGACCCAATTGTACTTTTGGTTTCTTAAAATATTACACAAATTTCAAATACCACAAACTGCCCCTTGCTACAACTTTGTCACCCCAGAACTGCTTGAGTATTGCTCTGCCTCCAGCAGAAAATCGGGAAGATACATCACTCAGTTATGAGGCAAACAGAAAGGTGAACTGCTCCAAAGAACCTGAATCATGTTTCTTTGCTATGCATGTACAGTCTATTCACTGGCCTAGTGCTTTGATATCTGGATTTTTGAACGGAAAGAATCAACATGATGGATATGAACTTTTCCATTTGGCTCCTTCTCCTCTTTCTTGGTTGGGTGCAGAACAAAGATGCGTGAGAACAAAAAAGTCACACCTGTTATCAATTCATTCTTCCAGAGATATCACCTTGTTGCAAAAAATATTGAGCAAACACGTGGGAGGCAATTATAGACAAGTCTACATTGGTCTCGCTATTGAGGTAGGGTGTTCTTTCATGTAATCTGCCCCCCCCCCAACTTTCCGTGACACAGAGAGATTCTGGGCAGGATATTGGTATTTGTTGAAAAATTTATTTCACAGAAGATACTGACCACACCTAACAACGGAAAGAACGTACTGATAGTCCCAAAAATAATGCATAGTCGGGGTGAGCAGAAGAGAATGCATACAAAACAGATACATGTTCTGTTATTGTTTCCTTTTTTTGGTTGATTTGAGGAGGTTGCGCTGTTTTATGAGAGCTCAACTTTTGAGCGACCCAAACAGGGCAACCTGAACATATCATGAAAAGGCAGCCTCCACCAAAAGTGTGTGTACACCTGTTTCATGGTCAAGATGAGAATCAATTCAGGTTCTTAAACTGGGCTTTTCTGGTTCAATTTGGGTTCAGGATAATGCGTGAGGAAGGAAAATATAAAGTTCAAATTTTTGGGTTCTTCAGGTCAAAAAATTTAAATTTGGAGAGGTAGAAAATTTGGGACATATTTGGACAAATTGGTCCATATCTCAGAAAGTACAAACATTTGGTGAAAAATTATATTGATGAAATGTAGTATATTGCATAGGTGTCTGAATGGTAGCATTTGATTTGTGATTTTCAAAAAAATTTATGTGGTTTTAAGGTGGGGTCAAAGTTTGGGTACAAATTTGGGATCTTTGGGAAAGTGTTCATAACACTTATTTGGCAAAGATTTTGGCAAGCTTCATGTGCGATTGGGTGAGAAGTCTCAATGTAGAGATAAGTTGGATTAATTTGGCTGCATTCTAAGCAATATAAATAACACAAAAAAAATGAAATTGATCATTTGTGCATCTACTTATTTGTGTTCAGGTGGCTGTGATTAGGTCAATGTGTTTGGGTTGCTGTGTTTCTCAAATCACAGGGAGCTCCATGGAGCTATTATTTCAACATTTCAATCAATTCAGCGGCCACACTGTCAATTATTTTCATATGCTGTCACATACTTGAGGTAAACATGAAATACCAAACTTCTGACAATACCTGAGATGTTTTGTGGTGAGAGGAGTACCAAAGAAACACAGTGAAAATAAATATAATGCCTTGCAGGACATTTGTCATGGAAATACCCTGTCATTCAGACCATAAGGGCCCATACCATGCTCATGCTGCTTAGTCCATAAATAGTGGCACCAAAAAGAAGGAAATCATGTTCTCTGTGCTGTTTAGTCTGTAAGAGCCCATGCCATGTTGATCAGTCCATAAGAAATGGCACCAAACTTGATGCTCATAAGGGTCGGGTGGAGAGAGGGATACCGTGAAGCCATGACACTGTCACGGACGCACACATACTGACAACATTAGTCGCGCTTTCCAGACTAACACAAGGGAACAGGGACTTCAGCTGTTGCTGACTTGTTTGTTTTCGTTTTCCAGAATGGTATATTTTTGTGGTCAGACCAAACAATGTTTAATTTTCCAATGTGGAATCAATTTTATATCAGGTCTCCAAAGGTAATGTCAGACAAAAAGAGTCTAGCATCTTTGTGGTCACAAATGGAACTTAACAATAGAATTTCACTCCGAAAAGATTCGTTTCATCCACTCCTCATTGCGAAAGCAACTGGCAGAAAGTTTAAGCTTATAATATTGGACAAACTGAACATTTTCCTTGATTTGTAAACCATTTTCATGATTTCAGGTTGAGATCACGGGTCCAGGAAGGACAAGGAAAGAAGAACTGAAGGAAATTCAAATGGCCCGATCCAAGATTCAACCATTTCCTTCAAATAATTCTCACCAGTGTTCAATGCTAATTTTGAACAACTTGGCTTTTCCTGATGTGGTTTCTGTGTTATGCAATAAGAAACTGACAGAGTATCACTTTTGCAAAATGCAGTTATCCAAAATCTCAAAAAACACTTCAAATGAAGGTTTCATGTCAAGCATAACCACATGCAAAATTTCCTCTTTTAAATGGAGTCATGTTTGTCTTTCTCTTGTTGGAATCAATGGTAAAGATAAACTGGTTTTGAATCACTTTTCAGACTTACAATCAGTTAAAAACTTCTTCAGCACAATTCAACTGCTGGTCACTGAAATTAGCCTTTTCTACAGCAATTTGAATGTTCTATATCTTGATTCAAAAACCAGTAAATGTTATTCCAGCAAAAGAATTGACACAGGTATTTGGCAGTTCTATGACTGGATTTTTAAAAATACCTCTTGTGAGACCAAGGTTGGATTCCTGTTGGATATAAAAACCCAGAAGAGAGGGTTTCAAACTCAGTGTGCTGAAGATATTGGTGGAATGTATGAATGCAGTGATGGAACTTGCATCACTGACACTCTGGTTTGTGATGGAATTCACCAATGTATGGGTGGAGAGGATGAATTGAACTGTTGTTATGAAAGAACCACTGACCAAAAACTGTTTTGTGAGACTGTGCTTTTTCACTGTGAAAGTAACAAACACATACACTACAGTTTAGTTTCTGATGGGGAAAGAGATTGTTCCAACACAAAAGATGAATTTTATCAGTACAACAAACTGTTTAACAGAGGAACAGATGACCAAGTTACAGCAGAGAAACAGCACAAATGCCTTGATGGCAAAAACATTCCTTCCTCCACATGGAATGATTTAATACCTGACTGTGATAGCAATGAGCAAGAAGATGAAGTAGAGTACAGGAAAATAATTGATTGTCCTGACCTGGCCAAGAATTACAACTGCCCACAAGAAGGCATGTTAAGTTGTGAGCTGGGACATTCTAGATGCTTTTATATGTGGCAGTTGTGCCTGTATGACAGAAATGAATTGAAACATCTCATCCCTTGTAGAAATGGTGCACATCTGATGAATTGCAGCTCATTTGAATGCAATGCAGCTTTCAAGTGTTTTTCTTTTTATTGTGTACCATTCAGGAGAGTGTGTGATGGGGTTATTGACTGTGTAAATGGGGAAGATGAGACAGCATGTCCATGGAAAGCATGCCCTGGCCTGTTAAAATGTAGGAAGACAAGTTATTGTGTTGACCCATTTGACATCTGCAACAATAAAACAGACTGCCCTTCTGAAGATGATGAGATTCTTTGCTCTGCTCCATTGTGCTCTGTCAGATGCATTTGTCTTGGTTTTTCTATATTTTGCAACAATACTGGTATTGATTCATCCTTTTCATGGAACTTTGAATATGCCACAATAAAATCTATAACTATTGTTAACTTGGAAAAAGACCTCAATCCTGACATGTTTAATAAAATAGTAATGACTTTGAAAATTGTACTGACCTGCAGTAAGATCAGTCACATTTGCTTTCCTCAAAGTCATTCACAGAACAACCCACTTCTGGAAATGAAAAGTTTACTCTATTTAGAGGCTACAAGAAATCTGATCAATACTTTGTATTCAAGATGTTTCTCTGAAAATCAATATTTGAAAATACTGAATCTTTCTGCTAATATTGTAACAAAAATTGTGCCAACTTGTTTCAACAACTTGAAAAAGCTTAATGTGCTTGATATGAGTCACAATGAAATAGATACATTAACTGGTGGAATTTTCCACCCCTTGCAATCACTGAATTATTTAAATTTAAATAAAAATCCTCTTACTTATATGTTGTCTGATATTTTCCCCTCAGGTGAAATGTCAGTAGAAATTCATTCTGCTGATGTCAGATTCTGTTGCATGGTAAACATCATAAAATCATGTCAGGCAGAGATAACATGGTTTGAAAGCTGTGATGACTTGCTTGACTCAGTACTTCTCAGAGCATGTGTCTGGCTCACTGGTATTTCATCATCTATATTCAATATTATCAGTGTAGTTATTCATATACTCAATCTTAGTTCTGCTAAAAAGGTGAATCTAAGTACAAAGTTGTTTGGTTTTCTTGCCATTTGTTTGAATTCAGCTGATTTGAGTTACTCAGCTTACATGATCATTTTAGCAAGTGTAGACATACATTACACTAATATTTTCTTGTATCATCAAATTCCTTGGAGACAAAGTGTCATTTGTTCACTTTTGACATTCCTTTCCCTATTTTCATTTATACTTTCCAACTTTATTCTTGTCATAATCACCTATAGGAAACTTGTTGGAGTTGTTTATCCCCTAGAAACATATACACAGACAAAGTCACAAATTAGCAAAATAATAGTCATTGGTACACTGACAGCAATGTCTATTTCACTTAGCTTGCCTTATCTTGACAGAAAGACAGCTGGATTAAATTCAAATACAGTATGTATTCTTCTAAGTTTTGAAAACCCTTCTTTAGCAGAGACTTTATCATCCTTACTATTCATTGTTTTGTCATTATTCACATTGTTATTCCTTACATCATGTTACACCACAATATATATTATCATGAGAAAAGAGAACATACAGAGAAAAGAAATGAGTCTCAACATATCTCACTCACACAAGATAATAACTCCAAGTTTACTGGTTATAAAGATTACAAATATCGTGTCTTGGATTTCAGTTGCTGTCATCTATATCATCACTATCTCTGGGTTCTCTGTCCCATCACAACTTATCAAGTGGATGACAGTTCTACTTCTGCCCTTGAATTGTGTCATTAATCCCTCTGTATTTATTGCCAGCCATGTTACATCAAAGTGCAAGACAATCAGTCAAAGTGTTCAACAAAAATCTGCAGTTCACAACAGTCAAAGCTGAAATTTGGTAGAAAATAAAATAAAATTTAATGTCTCATCTCCTCAAGTGTTCTATTCAGCAGAAAGCTGAATAAAATTGTGAGCGAAGGTATTGCACTTCTGCCAAAGGAAAAGAAGCATTTGGCCCACAAAGTTGAATTTTGCAACTTATTCGAGGAACCTGGATGAATTCAAATCACCTCAAGACCTAGTGGCCTCTTTGTTTCTCTGTTCTGGGTCTCAGTGTCTCAGTGTCTACAACTGCACCTACACAGACCTACACCTACACCTACACACACACGCACGCACACACACACGAGTGTTCCTTCTCACCCCGAGCACGCACGTACCTGGAGAGCACGAGAATGTTGACGACGTTCCCCAGGAACCCGAGGGCGCAGATGGTGGGGATGATGTAGTGGCGTACGACGTGCTGTGCCGCGTGGAGCGACGAGAAGGCGCCGCCGCCGTCGCCGCCAGGGTCAGCGACGCCGTCCCCGCCGTACACCGCGCCGCCGGCGCCGGCGCCGCCAAACTTCACGCCGTCACCACCGCCGCCGCTGCCGAGACTGGCGTTCATCTGCATGATGTCTTCAACCTGTTCAGAAAAAGGGAACCATGCGCCCTCATTATGGTGGAGTCAGTGGTGGCGTTTTTGCGTTGCTATAGTGATCAGTTCCAGCAGCGGTGGCGTCGAGGCGGGCGTTCATTTGCGTGGCTCAGCCAATGAGGAAAAGAAAATCCACGGCTCTATAATCAAGGCATGTCACCACCACAGGGTCAGTGTCTCAAACGTTTCACTCCAGCTTTGTACACTCAGTGCCTCGGTGCGCAATGCGCTTCTCAAACTGCGCTGAGTGGGAGATCCTGTTCTAGCCAGGATCACCTGACAGCAGATATTGACGGCTTAACCACGACGAAACTGACAAAACTGAGGAAATGCTTCAGATTTGAGATTGACTGACGCACTAAAGATGGGTTCACACTTTTATGCGGGTGCACCACAGAATTTACCTGGTGTTGTTACGGCAAGTGAGGCGATGGGCGCTGCTTCACGCATTCACAGTGAGACGGGCCTGAAATCCACTCCTGCAGGGATTGGAACATGAACCTCTGTCCAGTGTTTCTTCAGCAACCGTGTTGTCATCGGATACCGGCACGACACCCGATAGGAGACATGTCCTTCGGAAATTTATGAAGAATACTTGTGCAATTTAACTTCAATTTCAATACTGTATTCATGGAAAATATCGCTCGCACTGCCGAAAGAAAACTTCTTGCGCAGGAGAATCAAATTCAGGGGGAAATCTGTGCTCCAGGTTCTGGCCCGGGGGGTCTGAGATCATGTCCCTTTGGGGGCTCGAACCTGAACTTTGCCCCTGTGTACGGCTGCACACAATTTAGTGAGGGTTTTCAAGGGTCAGGCGGAGGAAGGGTGTTTGGGCCCGTCAATACGGAGGTTCAGCAACCGTTAAATTTTACGTGATCGGTGCTGCAATTGCGTGACTATTCCATTTACCTCCCCACACTGCATGCATGGAAGATCGACCCGTGGAAACCTCAAAACACATGAGAAATACGTGTTTTGCATCCACAGTTGTGGTGTCCACATTGTACGGGCTGATTTCGTCAGCCACGTATTGAGGGCACGTCAGACGTGCTTGCTGAACATTCCCTGATCCTCTTGTTTTGCATCTGTTGTTGCCGCACGAGTTGCTGCTGCACGAATTTGTAGGGTTTTCAGGGATCAAGCGGAGGCTGGGGGTGTAACAAGAGGGAGATACAGAGTTACTCTTGTTCTTGCCTTCTCACCTGAAATCTGGATATTATTTCAAACCTTTTGGACGCACAGGGCTGGTGTGACGTTACCCCCTCTGAACACCTCTGCTCTTCCCTGGTTCCTCCCCCCTGCAGCCCGTGTGGATTCTGTTCGGCAGGGCCTCATCACCATCTACTCTCCTAATGAGGGGGACGTGAGGGGGTCGGGCCAGGGACTCCGGGTGAGCTTCCTGCACCGCGTGTGATTGCTGACGAGATCTCACGTACACTAATGTGCTCTGCATCTCTGCACTTTACACCAACCAATGGAGGACCCATTGGGACAAAGTTTGCTGAGTTTGTTGTTGTGGTGGTTAGTAGAGCGAAGTGCATTCAAAGTCCAAAAGTTCTTTGCGAGGTTCTTGGGGCCTGGGCCTATCTGGTCAAATACACAGGCCTTGCGCACATGTTCAATAATCCTTGCCAGGGGACAGACCTGAAAACAAAATTGACCCTACCTGACCACAATTTTGGTCTGGGAGTGACAGGCACAGGTCAAGGCTACGGTTTGCACCCTCAACACCCGATCCTGGGAGCAGGTCCTGCACCACACGGTTTTGGCCTTCCATGGCGACTCGGAGGTCGGCTTCCCAATCTTGGATCTGCGGGAGTGGAAACCCGGGATCCAGCCCCTCCGCCTCGGGACCCAATCAGAAGCCTGTTCCCGTAATGAGGGAGGGGTTCCCGGCTCCACACCGGCCTCGTCGCAATTTTCATCAGCTATTTGCCCCACCTGACTGAGGATCATCTGTTACATTGCAGGGCCAGGCCTTTTCATTTGCTGTGTAGGGTTCGATCTAGAGAAGCTGGAAAATGTTTGCTCCCTTCATTTTGAGCCGCAGGAACCAGCCAAACATTTCCTTTGTGCGTGCACATGATACTTGTGGCATTTTCCCCAAGTTGAAGTCGCCCCAATTGCGAACGACTCCTCCAGCTGGAGACCTGGATCCGCTTCTCACCAAACAAATGTTTCGAAGTTAGAAATCCTTTCCCCCTCAGGTGAGTTTAGCCAACTCCTGGATCCCCCTGGGGTTTGTCTGGCGAGGTTGATGTCTCAGGTTGAAACGGGAATCATCCGTTTCCTTGTAAATGACCAGAGACCTGTACGCAAACGTTGTTGATGAAGCAGATGGATCTGTCCTTCCTGAACTCTCAGCGGAAAGGCCAACCTCGGTCGTCACTGGCATCTGCCCCTCAGATGCTCAACAAAGACCTGTGGACGTTTTCTTTGACGTAGGTGGTTCATACACGCATAAAGTTCTCAGTGGTCACGAACAAACTGGATTCACCACATCAGCTGGTGAGGCCAGATCCAGCACACCAACTTGCGGGACCAGATCTACCACACCACCTGGTGAGGCCAGATTCACCACACCAAATGGTGAGGACAGATTCACCACACCAACTGGTAAGGCCAGATCCAGCACACCAACTTGTTGGACCAGATCTACCACACCAACTGGTGGGTCAAACTCACCACACCAACTGGTGGGGCCAGATCTACCACACCAACTGGTGGTGCCAGATCCATCACACTAACTAGTAGGGCTGGATTCACCACACCAACTGGTGGGGCTGGAAACACCATAGCAAATGGTGAGGCCAGATTCACCACACCAACTGGTGGGGCCAGATTCACCACACCAAATGGTGAGGTCAGATCCACCACACCAACTGGTGAGGCCAGATTTACCACACCAACTGGTGAGGCCAGATTTACCACACCAACTAGTGGGTCCAAATTCATCACACCAGCTGGTGGGGCCAAATTGCCAACTGGTGGGGAGAGATCCACAACACCAATTGGTGGACAAAATTCAGCACATTGACTGACGGAGCCAGACCCTCCACACCAACTGTTGTGTTTGCTTGGGACAGGAACCGGTTTCTTCGTGGACAGACTTTGTACAACTATCAGAAGCTCGAAAGAAGTATCCAAAGTCACTGGTGCGGTTTGGGAGCCCTGGGCCCTCTCTATGGAAACAACAGACAAACCTGGCCTGCAGACTCAGGAGACAGTCGGCAGACAAACACTCGTCATCCCTCTGTTAAGTTCTTAACTGAGCTTCAGGCTCCAAGGCCCCCACAACAACTCTGATTGGATAAAGTTAAAGCTGCTTTGTCTCCCATTTTGACAATAAGCTTCATTACCAACTCACACACGGCAGAATTATGCGCATTGTTAGGACAAGGAGTTCATCCTGTGTCTTGATGGTTCAAGCTTCACAAATCTCATTGCCACGTTTTTTGACAGCAAGTGGTGGCTCCGCATGAGAATGGGCCGAATGCTCTGATTGTGGTTGGTCTAGCCCTATAACGAAGATGGGCCAGTGACTGCAGAGAACCCTCTTCTTAAAATGTGGAGGGAGGGCCCAGTCCTCCTGGGAAGCACAACTGTCCTCCGAGTGTGAAAGGCCCAACGTGAAAGCTTGACCGTCTGAATACGAGCAGTACAGACTCCTTGCAAAGGGGTTTTCACATTGGTGCCACCCTAAACTTTTTTTGACACCAACAGCAACATTTTTGACGCTGACAGCAGATTTGTTTTCCCATTGAGAGTGCTGATGACATCAACTGCATCAACTGCAAAAATAAAGATGATGTCAAATTTTTGTATGTAGAGTTTCAATGTGTGTTTTCATGATGCTGTCAGTATTTTTACTAATGGCATCAAAAAATGGTCTGGACCATTTACAACTACAACTTCACTTTTGATGCCATCAGTACTTTTTACTGATGACATCAAAAGTGAAGTTGCAGTCGAGAAAAGTGACGCCATCAGCGCCCAACGTGAAAGACGCTTAAACCACGGCCCTTTTTCCGCCGCAAGGCGCACATCATTTCATTGCTCATCGTTTGTTCTCACAGTTTGAGCTTGGGCCCCGCTGGGAGCCTGGCGCGACTTGGCTGGTACACCTGAAAGCTTTGTCACCGCTGCTTTTCTTCTCTCACTCAGACTCAGACATGAGAGAGTTTGCCATGACCAGCTTTATGAAGTGTCTCTTTTGTGGCATTTGTGGGTCTGAGTCACTCAGCTGCGTGAAAAATGCAAGATAAATATTTGACATGTCCTTGAGACAGGCTGCCCTCAGGGTGGTCCGATCTCTTTGAGCCGGGGGAGGAAACTGGAAGCGGAAATTGAAATGAATTTCAATCAATTTTTCCCACGCCTGGACCTCGAAATGTGTCCTGTGGATGTTGTCCCTGCCACCTCCTGCAGGGGATGTCCTTGAGATTTTCCATCATCTGAACAAACGGCATAGAAATCTATCTCCAAACCTGGGGTTGTTTTGAAGGGCATAGAATTGGACCTCCCTCCGCAAACGTAAAGATTTATCCCTGTTGCACTGACCAGCACAAAAAAAATATATTTTCCTGATATATTTTTTCAAAATCACATGATTGCTCTTCAGAGCCAAGTGCCAAACTCAGTCCCCAGAATCAGCTTTGAAAATCCCAGACAGAACAACCAGGGTCCACCCAGGTGAAGCCTGTCTCTTCCGCTCCGTCCCATCTCGATTCCGGTTGAAACTTCCGGAGACGATGGTGCGTCAGGAATCTGATGCGCGTCTCGTGACTCGCGCAGAAATTCGAGAAATTTCTTCAGCGGATCCAGAGGGGCGGGCCTTTTGATCCCCTCCAGTCTCCAACCTCCCACCCCACAAAAAAATCGTCTGCAGGTGCGAAGCCTTTTGAAGCTTTTCTTGCACCAACATTTTGGCACAGCATTTGCCATGGATGGAGTTTTCGTTGAGCGCCGTGAGAGGGCCGGAGCAAGATGAGCTGTTGTCAAGATGTATTCATGTGCAAGCAAATCGGAAATAATGAAATTTGCTTGAAAGTAAAAGGCAAAATCTCCAGGGGAGATGCCTTGAACCGGATTGCAAAGAAACTGGCAATTTTTTCTTCGTAAAACGGGGGATTCTGATGTCAACTTTTTTGTCTCTGCTCAATTTTCCAAAAGAAGAAACTTCATGCAAGGCAGACTGGCACGCAGACCAGCGCACGCAGCCACAAGCACACGCACGCACATTCCTCATGGAAGCACGTACACCCGCGAACCCTCACCTCACAGAAAAGAACGTGAAATACTCACTTTCTTTTCGCCTGTGCGTTCGGAACTGCAAAAAGTAAATCCGTGAACTTTGCGAGAGATCTCGTTTTGGCTTCAGTCCTGAACCTTCCTCCTTCACTCAATTCCAGCAAAACTCACACAGCTTGCGTGTTCAGTCACGCAGCGTGCAAAGGTATCTCGTGTAAGTCCAAAAGGTTCGTAGATCGGATCTTAGAAACACCGCTTTCAGTCGCAAGGCAGTTGCAGAATGCGAGGGAGACGGCAGCTTCGGAACTTGCTCCACCTGAGACTCCGACTGGGGTGACGTCTGGTGAACGAAACAAAGCTGCAACGTTACGGAACTGGTTTCGCGTCGTGTGCTGTGACTCTGTTCTTGTCGAAGGTGCTGCGTCACAGTGCCAAGATACAAAGCTCAACCCACCCAGTTGCAGACGCTTTGCGTTCCTGCGCAGGTGAATCAATTGTTCATGCGCCCGTCCAAGTGGTGAGAGAAAGACACCTCGAGAAACACACCCCATGGTTTTGGAGCTGTGAGGAAAACAGTTCAACATTTTGGAAGTTGTTCCTTTCAAGGAGTCCTGAGCGCACCCGAATCTGCTGGAGTGGAGCCAATCAACACTCACTTCAGGTTTCCATGGTGACTCGGTGTGTACCCGGCCCTCCCACGAACCCTGTCGTGTTCTGAACCCGTTTTTATTCAACCCAACTTCCGAGGCCACAAACTCAATTGTTCGGGTTGAGCTCTTCAGATTAAATGGCAGAAAAAAAATTAATCTTTCCATTTTGGTGAAATTGTTCACTTTTTTCTGAATAGTCAACAGAAGAAGCCCCGCCTTCCTCGAATTTTTTTCTGCTTGGCCCAAGTTCTGAGCTCAAGAACTTTGTTGTTCGGGTGAAATTCTTCAGATTAAATGCCAGAAAAGCAATTTTCTCTGACCATTTCGGTGAAATTATTCACTTTTCCCTGAACAGAACCAAATTGTTTCGGTTAAATTCTTCAGAATAAATGACAGAAAAACAGTTTTATCTTTCCATTTTGTTGAAATTGTTCACCTTTGCTGAATGGAGACACGGCTCAGGTGGGAAGTGTCTGTTCTGTCTGAAGTTCAGAAACGTGACCGTGACTCGGCTCAAGCAGAAGTTGTCCACTTAACGAGCATCAAGACGATAAAAAGCTGAATCAGTCGGGACTTCGTGACACTGCTGGAGCTGGAGTGGACCCAGGGGAGAACGAGATTTTGAGCCAAAGAGCGAACACTGGTGTCGACAAATCGTGGATCCACACTCTCGTTCTCCCCTGACTTGGAGCCCTGCATTCTGACCCTGGATCTGCTGTGGTGTGGTGTGACACTGCTGGAGCTGGAGTGGACCCAGGGGAGAACGAGAGTTTGGAGCCACGATTTGTCTGTACCAGGGTCCGCTCCTCCAGAGCCTCAAAAACTGGTTGAGGCAAAGATTGAACAAAAGGAGGCCTGCAGGTCTGTGGCACGCGACAAACTATGATCGAATCTGGAAAAGACGACAGGCATTACACCCAAGAACCTGCGGCGGTGAGCCGTGGATTGCCACGGTGGAGCTGCACTTACTCTGACCCTGAATCGAATCTGACTTGGAGCCCTGCATTCTGACCCTGGATCTGCCGTGGTGTGTCCCGAACTCGCAACCTAAGCCAACAAGGAGGCTTCACACTCTCGCCCTGGGTGGGTCTTGCACTCTCACTGTAGGGTCAACCACGGTGGGCCTTAAACTTTCACCCTGGGACTACCGTGGCTGGCCCTCTGACCGCAGATCTGGTGGGACCCTCACACTGGTAGGGACGCAATACCCAATTGGGAGGTTTTGCAAATTGGAAACGTGGATGTGGGCGTGAACAGACGTATAATCTCACCCTGTGGGGCACAGTACAGACAAGATTTTCTTCTCTTATCAAATGAAAGAACCAACAGGACACCAATTCAACAATGTCAACTTGTTGATTTGCTCACTGATAGGAAGACCCATTTCTGAACAAGACAAAAGTGTTGGTGTTTTGTGGAGTATTTGTCCCAAAGGGAGTGAATTTCTGTGTGTACGCTCACGCATACGCCTACATTTCCAATTTGCGAAACCTCCCTGATGTATTCGTGAGTTTTGTGAGAGTGTAGAATTTGGTCATTGATTTTCACAGTCAACCGACACGCATGATTTGTGGACACATCATATCATCTTCAAAAACGTGCTGTCTGGGTGAAATCAACACTCACGTTTGTTTATTGAAAGATTGGAAGCGTGATGGTCCTTTGTGTCATTGCACTCGCACGAGGTCTGTCCAAGAAGTGACCAGTTATTTTGTCTCAAAGTAACCAGTTCTTTTGTCTCAAGTCAACAAAACAGTTGGTGTGGTGAATCTGGCCCCATCAGTTGGTGTGGTGAATCTGACCCCACCAGTTGGTGTGGTGAATCTGGCCCCATCAGTTGGTGTGGTGAATCTGGCCTCGCTGTTGGTGTGGTGAATATGGCCTCACCAGTTGGTGTGGTGGATCTGGGAGTCAAGTTTGCAAGAACTGAGAAACAGGAAATTCTTGGACGAACCACGTACGCTGGGATCAAACCATCTTTTGTGCAATTGAGCCCCGTTTGGAGAATTCGCACTTCTTAACCCCCAATCCACACCACGTGCGCCAGCGCACACGCATACCAAGGTCACAGCGCACCAAAATGGGCCTCATACATGTGTATGGTTGTGTTCACACTGAAGTGTATGTACGCCACCATAATCATAGACGGGTTCCAACCCCAAATATGCACTGGTGCGTGGTGTGGAATGTGGTAAAAGCTGTGCGTGATGCGCTGGCGCACGCGGTGTGGCCGAGGGATACGAGGTGGTATCAAAGGATTCTGAGACTCAACATGACTAAATCTCGACCGCGCGCAAGCATTTCGCTCACAACAGTCACAGTCTCAGAATTCTTTGATACCACTACGTAAGGAGGTTCAGCAGCGACACAGGTGCGGAACCTCAGTTGGTCCTGAGCACAACACCACGATTGTCAACATCACCGCGCTGTATACTGTATTCATGAGGAGTCCACATCTTCTCCAGGAACGAAGCGCAGTGACAAGTGGCCACCTGAGGTCAACTCCAGTGGATCCAGCATTGAGGTCAGAGATCAGATGGTGGGGGACACGCTCATAGTGCCCAAGATCCTGCCAGAGAAAAGTAAAGTGTAAAGCGTGGACAAACTTGCCAGTTCAGATTACGTGCGCGTGGCTATGAATTTCAGTGATTCAGGAGAACCACAGTTACCCTGTGTTGTGCCTGGCTCCATAGGACGCAGGAGCCCCCGAGGACCCCCAGTCCAAAGAACGTTTCAGGGGTCTACCCCCCCCCCCCCAATTTTGTGCCAAAAGTACCCAAGCCTGGATCTGTTGTGACCTGTATCCACCAGGAGGTTGACAAGGAACTGTGTCACCACTCCAACAACTGGGCCAATGATTCAGGGCAGAACACCGCTGAGTTGGAAATGATGACTGAATCTGCTCATCTGCTTGTGGTGCGATTACCAAACCGACCGAGCAAACGAAGAATGTGCACCGCTTTGGTTGTTACTGAACAATCATTTGCATATTTGCAGATTCATTTGTATGCAGGACTCACTCCAAGGTGCTTGAGCTCCTGTGCCTCTTACAGCGGATCCAGGGACCATGGGAACAAGGGCCCCTGGCCCCAGGCCCTGCAGACGCACTGCACTCACGCATTGCACGCTCATTTCTTTGCGTTTTCTGAGCAAAATAGTCCAAAAGTTGAAAGATGACGACCCCCACCCCACCTACTGGGGCGGCAGTTGGACATGCACAGGACCAGCCCCGGAATGACCGGGGAGTCCCATCCCCTAGACTTCAACTCTCCGTGGATAGGCTTCAGTTTTCCCGCAGAAATGAAGGCACGCCCCGTGGCGTGCTGCTGTGTTTCTGTGATTGCGGGACAGTTTTGTGCTCTGCATCCCACTTTGGTAATTACTCTGTGTCTGAAGGGACAACTCTGTAATTTACCCGGCAGTCCCGCTCCACAATGTATTGATGCAAAGCACTGAAAATGTGAACTCGACAAACGCAAAAAGTTCTGCCGTGGTTGTCTCCCCCAACCATTCTTTTTTCTGCACTGAATATAGTATTGGTTTTACATTCTCTGTTGATTTTGTTGAGTTTGTGAGAATGATTTCACTGGACCGTCGTGCAGAGGCCCGTAAAATTCTCGTCTTCCAGTGACGCAGCGTACACGTCACGATGTTCAAAATCTGCTTGAAGTATCTTGAATACCAACGTCGGAAATTTTGTGATCAAAGACCGCAGGACCTGATGAGAAAAAAAAGAGATTGAGAGATTGCATGGCAGCGACAAAGAGCTCAACTCTCCCAAAGGGAGGGAAAGGTCAAGCCCCTCTTATCACCACACGTTTGTTCCAAAATAGACATGAAAGACGAACGCGGTTGGCGTTACCGCTCAGGGAGCGTTTTGGTCACTATCTCCTCATATGGAGACGACCATGTCCATGAAGATAAGGAGAAACCACACAAAGTTTGGTTTGTCGGGACCAGCATCCTGAGCATGTTGGCCGAGTAGGCGTCCACCCGCGGGAGGTCCCGAAGAGACTAAAGTTCTGCCTTCGTTCTCACGACACATGAAATGGGTTGTGAGTCAGTGAGGCCAGTTTTGACTGATCCCAACTTCCAAGAAAGACAATGTGGAAACAGATACAATCAATCAAGAAAGGAAAACATATGACCAATGAGACTTGGGCAGGGACTGAGGCAGGGGCAGTGTGAGGCAGAGCAGCACAGGCAGAGCAGGGTGGCGCAGGGGCAGGCGAATCGGTGGACCCCCCCCCCCAGTCGCCCGCCCACCCCTATTTTTCCCCCGTTCGTCTGACAAAGGCCGAAGGCATATCAGACCGACCGTGCACGACACTTCATTCCAGTCTGGAGCAACTTCGGTGTCACGACGCCATTTAAACTCAGTGCAGCAGCGACACCCTTTTTCTTGTCGCCAATTCTGCGTGCTAACACCTCGGTGAACTTCGGCCTGAAGCAGCTTGGAAAGTAGTCCCTCTTGACAAAACAAATTTCCAGACTTTCTGAATAGTTCAACGGGAGAGCACGATCATCACAACTGTTCCAGGTGGTGCGTACTCACGGAAATTTCTGCAAATTGCGAGAGCGAGCGACTCCAGATAATCGAGGTCAGAACACTTGAGCTTTGTGCAGTGTACATTCGTCTCCTGCAGCAGGGTGTACGAGCGCAGAGAGCTCCATTTCCGTTACCTTCTTCTTGCCAAACCGTGTGGAGTCTGTTGGCTTCGTTCTTCCCTTGAGCCTGGGCCCCGTCCTTGCTCGCCACGCACAGCAAACGTCCAAAGAACGTTGATATGGTCCTGAAGCCTCCTCCCTTTGTACGGTGGGGGGTTATTTCTTCTGTCAAAATCTGAAACAAAGTTTGACAAATCCTCACGTAAAGAGAGAAAGACTGCAAGTGCTGCCTAAAAGGCAGCGACAAGTTTTTTTCAAAGGAGCAGAAGGGCCTCAGACCCCAAAAGTCCCAGGTTCCACTCTCACTGCTGTCTCTACGCGCAGAGTTCTGCGCTGCAAGGACGTCGCTGCGGCCTCATCCACAAGAGAATTGGTAAAGGTTGTGTTGTAACGCAATTCCGCCGGGGATAATTCCAGTCCCTATTACCCGTCATTGTGCGCGCATCTCAGTGCTCTTCCCCAGGAAATCACAGTGTTGCTCACAGAGACCCCATTTGCCCTCTCTTCGTGTCTCCCCGTGCAAGATCCGTCTGGTCTACCATTGTTCCTGGAGGATCTATGGAGGGTGGGAGACTCCCTCCGATTTCGTGTCAGTGTCAGGGTGGAGAGTCGTAGGGTGCCACCCTCTCCTGACCAGGTCCCTCACGGTTTGGACGAGGTCTGTCCACGAGTTAACGGGTTCTTTCTGTCTCAAGTCAACAAAACAGTTGGTGTGGTGAATCTGGTCCCACCAGATAGTAGAAGAGGGTGGAAGCATGTTTTCGGACAAGAAAGGCCTCCTCCACCTCCCATGGCAACAATTGCTCGCATTCACTGCGACACACACACACACACACACACACACACACACACATCACAGGAACACCGTGGCGGAATCTGTTTTTTCTCAGATCTGTGAAGGTTATTGTAAGGTCCCTGTTCCTGACGCCTTTCGCAACAGGAATCTGCTAAGACAGACTTTTCAGCAGACACCCAGGTCCTTCTCTCTCCCATTGCACGAAAGGCGTCGTGAAAAGCGAAGAGAACAGAGGAGAACCTGATTAGCTGTTTACAAACAGCCAGAGTCCTCCTTTCAACCCAGATCTCAGTTGCCTGAATCACCGACGCCTGTGCCTGGGACTTGGTCTGAAGGGATGAGATTACTCAAGGCTAAACTCGAGTCCGGCTCATTCAATGCATTTTCATTGAGCCTCAAACCAACAACGACTGGAGGTGAAGCCAGTTGACCGGCATTGAACTGATTTCTGCAGGTTTTTCTCAGCACAGTGGACTGAGGGACCCGCCCACAGCAGATTGGGTGTAGTGGATTTGAGACATCCGCCCAAGGTGGGTCCAGGGGCCTCGCTGAGGTGGATCTGAGAGGCCCAACTACACTGGAACTGAGGGCGCATCCACATTGGGCCCGGGATGGGGTCTACCCACAGGGAACTGAAGGGCACACGCACAGGAGATCCTCCCTGGAGTCAACCCAGACTTGGTGGGCACTCATGACATTTACCCTGTTGAAACACCCCACAAAAAAAAGTCGTCCCACCATGCGCGGTTCAGCGGAACCGTTTTTGTTCAGTTTCTCAAATGACGGGATTAATTAGCTGTCCAGATTGACCTTTTCCACAGAGCCACTTATTGTGCGAAGTCCCTTTAGGGCGAAGCACCATGTGGTAGTGCAGTATATGGCAGCTGGACTTAAATGTCCCCTGCCCCTGGACCCCCCTGGCCAGACCCCCCCCCCCCCCCAGCCAGACCCCCCCCTGGCCAGACCCCCCCAGCCAGACCCCCCCCTGGCCAGACCCCCCCCAAGACCCCCCATGGACAGCAAGCAGTATGACTGGTGGAAGGCAAGGAGGACAAGGAAGAATCCATGAACAAGGAAGAATTGATGACATTACCAACGCTGCAAGGGACTTCGCACTGCAGTTGCCTTGAGCACTGCTTCTCGTTGACCTATATTCTGCTGCAGCACATGAGCCAGGTCCCTGCATCCTCCTCCTGACCGAGTTAATAGGAGCACCTGCATAGAGAGGACACACCTGGATAAAGGTTGTGTGAAAGGCTACAATTAGGTTTGGATAGCGCACCTCAGGTTCAGGACAAAAGATCACTCCACTTGACTTGTTTTTCTGGCCTGGTCACAGGGGCAGATCCAGGAGACCCACCTCCAACCTCTGCACACCCAAACTGTGCCGCACGAGGGAATATTTTCCAATTGAAATCAGGCTCTTCTTGATTTCATGAATGGTTGAAATACTGCTGCACATTTGGAAATCCCAAGCGCTTGGGGTGGGGGCGCCCACACATGTTTGGACACCCGTTGCGGTGTCAAATGATCGTAGTTACTTGCACCTTTCAGCGTGTCAAGTTTGGTTCCGTGACGTTTTGCATCAAGAGTGCAGGCCAGCACACGCATTCCAATGAGGAGCCGGCATTTTCCGGCGGCTGAGCCTCTGCGTCCCTCCCCTGGACCCTCCCCTTGATCCTCTCCTGGACCCTCCCCTGACCTGGTTCATCGAGGCAGCTGGTAAGGACACACCTCGACATGAAAAAGCTTTTACAATCCAGAACTTTGCAGCCTTGTTTGGTTTCGTTCCAAGTCGGTGATTGCTCCGAATTAATTGGACCCGAAGGTCCAGCTGACCTCGACTCTTGGTGCATCTCGTGGAAAGCTGACCCCGAACAGGCTGCCTTTCTACGTGAACGTACACATTTTCATTTCTTGGTGCCTGAACTTATCCAGTTGCTGTTTCTTCATCACCCTAACAATCTGGTTTCGGCCTTGCTCCCCACTCTCACTCACACACAGGGTTCACACGTGCCACACACACGCACACACACACTCAAACCCACTGAGGTGTGGTGGGCACACACACACAGAGACGCGCGCATACACACAGACAAACCCGCCGAGGTGTGGTGGACACACACACACACACACACACACAAGCACACACACACACACACAAAGAGCCGATATTCTCAAAGCCTCTCAGGGCAAATTTATTGACAGAACGCAAGAACGCAAAACACAAGAATACTGATCATACAATGCCTGCAAATAATCGCAAAAATTCGATGCTCAGATCCAACAAAAATAAGAAAAAGCGCGCTTTTTGAGCACGGAGATGTGAGAGCAATTGAGACGTGAGGGTAACTGAAGGTTGATTGTGCCCAGATAGCGCAACACAACACCACGACAATAAGTATTTTAACACGAGTCATTTCCGCATCAAAAAGGTCCAACAAGGTATCCAACGAATCAGCCTGGACACGCAACAGAAATCGATCTGTGTCTCACGCAGGTGAAATTTAGACTTTCACGAGTTCATGGGACGTTGTCGGGTCCGTTGCACAGAACGAAAATAGATTTGGCGGAACCACCCACGAACAAAGCGCACTCGTGCACCCCAAACTTCTGATGCCCATTTCAGCTTAAAAAACGTGCGCGTTATGCGTGGATGATCACGGAAAACTTGATTGGAAAGAGAATCTAGTTTCAACTGCAACTTTCACTTTCTACAGAAGAGATCTACGCAGCGCCGAAAGCAATGAAAACTACGCACTTATTTCATCACACAAACTTCTATTCGTTTGGCTTGTCGGACTTGAGGACGGGTTTGTACGACAGTTTGACGTCAAGACACTTACAGTGCAATATCAACAAGAACTTTGTTTGATTAAATCCGTAGAATAGGCAGGTTTAGCGACACGCCCACGTCCGCCGCACGTGCGCGTCAGAATGTCAATGGTTTCCACCACCGTGAAAGTGACGTTCTGACGTGCATTTGAAGCGGGCAAGGAACGTCTTGCACAAATTGCCTCAACACACATTGATTTCCTTGGGAATATATTACTCAGAGTACAAAACAGATGAACAATCGTTGCACGTTGCCGCAAAAAGACCCTCTATAATCGGGACAGGCAAGTTCATGGCACGGAAGCGATCACTCCAGCATTGCGTCAAGATAGAAAAACACAAGCCGCACGCGCAAAAGGAACACAGCCAATCTGTCCACTCATCTCCTGTCGGGTACAATGACAGAAATACAAACTCTTGGAAAGATTCTGGGCTTGATCCAAGGAGACTGACTCTCAGGAAGGAGGGGGGGGGGGGTGCTCACCAAGTTTGAATGAAGTTCGCAAAATGAAAAATGTGTGCGTTCGACACCGCCAAACGCAGGCACACAAGTTCAGGCCCCTTGGACAGCACGAAATCCGCCCCCGTAGTCTGGTATATTATGGTTCACTCAAACCAGTTCTATGTCATGGAGATACTGCAAAACGTTACATTCAGTTGTTAAATTGTGGAAATTTAAGACTCCACTCGGTGTCCACCTACTTGGCTCGTAACAGTGCAATCTTCAGGCAGCTCCGTTTGGACTTTGTCAACAGGCAACAAAAATCTGCGACCAAGTGAAAATTACTGTACTTTTTCTACAGCACGTAGACTCGGAATATTTCTCTACGTCTGGGACGACGCTCGTGATATTAAAGCGGTTTTCACGTTGGTGACGCGCGGTCGTGTTTTTGACGTCGGCGTCAAAATTTAGTGTTGAATGCAATGGTGGAATTTTTGACGTCAGCGCAAAAAGAAACCGCGCGAAAAACGACCGCGCGTGAAAGGGTTTTCACGTTGGTGACGCGCGCGTCCAAAAATTGACGCCCGCGTCAAAACGCTCCATTGGGCATCATGTTGAATTTTGACGCACGCGTCAAAAATTCTGACGCCGCCCAACCGCGCGTCACCACCGTGAAAACCCCTTCACCCAATGTGAAAACCCCCTGACAACTTGCGCCGATTTTTACGTGAAAAGTGGACGTTTCGTCCGATGCTCTGCATTTTGACCAACATTGTTTTCACATCCTGGTTGTTCTGAACACATCTAAGTACCTGGTGCGGACCCAAAGCAGAAAACACGGCTGTACGGCCATTTCAGGTCCCACTCAACATAGCTCACATTTCGAGGTCATTTGACGTCACATTTCGAGGTCATTTGACGTCACATTTCGAGGCCATTTGACGTCAGACCTGAAACCCAGAGGTACTGGTGTCTGGTCGCTTCAGCTCCCAAACCAAAATGGCCAGATACCAGAGCCTGGAAAATCCAATGTTCTTGTCATTTCACTGATCCGAATGCCAAAAGACCATGCCGTGACCAATGTGACAAGACATCCCTGAAGCCCCAGCTGAGGTTAACAAGATGAACACATCTCTCAGAGCCAGAGGGAGACAGACAGGGACGTTTTCTTTTTTTTTTGGGGGGGGGGGGGCGTGACAGATGAAACACGACTGGACTGTCTGATGATGATGACACATTTCGCGCCAAAAACGAGACGCCCACGTCAAACCCAGAAATTGACATCTTGTCTGCGGTGGCAGAAAGAAATGTCACCCGTGGGCCAAACGCACACGGACTGCTCCTGCAAGGGACGTCAGCTGATGAGGCGAGGCTCAGCAGATTCTCAGTGGTGCCTTCGTGAATTTTTAATGTTTAGCTGGATGAATCTGCGGCCTGTTTCACACTCGCCATTGCGTGCGCTGTGAACGTCAGTGCGCTCTGGCCTTGTGATTCATAGGCGGGCAAAAACATGACATGTTTCAGTGGAATGAAATGACAAGACAGGGGTTTTCCAGAAATGTCTGACCTTTTTGCACCCATGATTCGAGGTTTTAGGTCCAGGTCCAGCCACGTTCAGACACCCATGTTCTGGGCTTCAGGTCCAACTTGAATTGGTCAGGCACCCTGCTGGACAGAACCTCGAGTGCCCAGCCCCTGGTCTCCTGGTTCAGGGTGTCTGGCCATTTCATCACAGCGGGTCTGCCAGGTTTGAGTTGACATGCGCTGACACGCATTGCATGACGCATCTTGTGCATACGAGGGTATTCCACAAAGAAAGGTCTTCTGTCCGAAAAAAGAGGTTTGCGACAACAGAATAGATGCGGAAACAATTTAATATCCTTGTGAACAAGTACAGCAAAGTTGACAAAATGTGCCAACATGCCAACAACGTATGCCAACACTTATGTACAGGTCCAAATGAAACAGTTTTCAGTCCGGTTGTCGATAGGGGTCCACCATTGAGTTAATCTTCCTAGTCACTGTCACTTGTGTCATCTTCCTCCTCTCCTGTGAACATCTCCAAGCCAAAATTGGCAGGATCGACCACAATGTGGTGTCCCTCGAAGTACGCACCACCCTGCTGGATGCATTTCATCCACCTCAATGGCAGGATGTTCATTGCATCATGAAATTCTTGTTGGGGAATCTGTCTGAGAGCCCGGAAAACAGCAGTTTGCATGTCATCAATGTTCCTGTGCCTGTGACCACGGATTTGACTCTTCACCCTCCCGAACAAGAAGTAGTCTGCGGGGGCCAAATCCGGGCTGTATGGCGGGTGTGGCATTGTTGTCATCTGGTTCTCAGTCAGGAATGCTACTGTGTCATGAGCTGTGTGCGGTGAGGCATTGTCGTGGTGGATGATGAAAGAGTGATCCCTCCACAAGTCTGGGCATTTCCGACGAATCCTTTCCCTCAGTGTCCGCAACAGGGTGACGTAGGACTCTGCTGTGACTGTTGTGTTTTGGTCTTTGAACTCACTGAGCACAGGCCCCTTTTCATCGAAGAAGATTGTGAACATGGATTTTTTGTCAGAGCGTTGTGGGAGAGCCTTTTCTGGTCGATCCTCAATGGTGCCACGAGGCAACCATTCCATGGAGGCCCTTTTGGTGTTGAGTTCCAGGACAGAAATCCATGATTCATCTCCAGTGATCAGCTTGGAGATGAAGCTGTCATCTGCTTTCAAGGAGTCCAGGCTCTGCTGACAAATCCGGACATGCTCTCTCTTCTGGTCGTCATTCAAATCCTTTGGAATGAAGCGGGGGGCCAACTTGGAGAACTTGAGATCTTTCCTCAACATTTTGTGGACCGAGCTCTTTCCCACCTGCAACTGTCCTGCCAAAGATCGCACTGTTCGCCTCCTGTCTTCTTGCACAAGTTGTCTCAGCTCATCCAGTTTCTCAGGGTTGTGTGCAGAGCGTGGTCAGCCGGTTCTTGGTTGATCTTTGGTGGATGTTTCCCCTTCACAAAATCGTTTGTGCCATTTCCTCACAGTTTTCTGGGATGGGGTCACATCTCCGAAACCACATCGCAACTCCCTCCAGCATTGGATTGGTGTCGATCCGGTGTTCACCAAAAACTTCAGCACACTTCACTGCTCGACCTTCAACTCCATTTCACAAAAAGTCCAGTGGAAAACCGGAGACAGCAACACAAAAGCAATTGACAAGAAAGCAAGCACATTCATGTTACAACCAGCATTGAGTGCGGACGCATCGACACACTGCTGAAAAGTGTCTCGATCATTTGGTCTCTGTGCACTCAGTGTCAGTCTTTGATCACTGATTGACATGGAAACATATTCCCTGAAGACCAACTGACTCATTTTGCATGTCCAGAAATTTCGGTCTCAAAGAAAAACCGGATAAAATGGACAGAAGACCTTTCTTTGTGGAATACCCTCGTAACACACCAATGAGGCCCATACAGATGAGCGTTACACATGGAACACAACGGGCCCAGAAAAAGTACACGTTACTTCCATAGCGTCTCACGTTGCGTTGAAACGAAGATCACAACGGCACTTCCGTTACGAAACCCAATGAGATGTGAGGCAGTGAGGACGGAGTCACTGGATGCGTCACGAGTTGCGTCCCCATTCAACTCAACGCGCATGCGTCGACTCGCACACACCCACGTGCAAAGACGCAACACATGACGCACCCAGTGTGAACTTGGGCTCAGAGTCATACCTCAGTATCGCATTCTCCAAAAGACAACTTCGCAAAGCCTCCTGTGAGGATTCGCACTCTTGACATTCAAACTGAATCCACGGATCTCTCATGTATAAGTTTTCAACAGCAATAGACCAAGCGAACAACAGGAGACAACGTAGACACAAACTTTCCACACACAACGCACACACGGCATCACGCAACAAGATCAAATTATCCAGTAAGAATAAAGACAGAAACTAACAGTGCAAAGGCAGAGACGAAACGTGGAGCAAAAAAAAAATGTCAAAACAATATGGCAGCCAGCGCAAAGACGCATCCCTTGAATCGAGAACACAGGCAGCAAAAGACGCAAAGTTTCTCACTACTCCTCATCTCTACTCTGAATCTACTTTCCTCAAAAGGTTCTCGGGTTGGTTGGTTGGTAGATCTACGGGAGGAGTTCGGCATCACAGATTCGGGACGCTTTCGACTGGGTCAAAGTTTCACTGCACCCCATGCACAAAGGAGAAGAGCACGATCTTGGTCACGAATACCATCAAACTTCAATGGTATCATGGCCATTGTCAGGAAGATAGAAGTGGATAGATCCACGTAGTTCCAACGCAAAGTGCGCAGCAAAAGAGAAGCCCGCAAGGATTTTGGACGGTCTGCCCCCCCCCCTGCCAAGAGCCACTGAAAATTGTGTTTTCTCCTCCACCCCTGACATTTACTTTGGAAAACGTTTGTCGTACTTCTGAATCCTGGACCCAAAAGACACCTCTTCGACGGACAGGAATCAACATTCAAACCAATGGGTGGTGTGTCGTGTCTGTCTGCAGTGTGGATCTGGGCTACAAGCGCCTGAGCCTTCGCTGCATGAAACTGAACCCACGTCACGCCTGCAGGGGGTACACAAAGCTGACCACAACTCAGCCATGACGTGGATCATACGCATCAGTCCATCTCCTGTGCAATACGACACGACCAAATCTTGGCTCATCAGGTAATGCGTTGCGTCCATCTTACAGGGCGCCGTTGTGATTGTGCAGGGATACTAAGAATGCTGCAGCCCTGTGACAGCCCTTCGTCAACCCCTCCTCCGACACTGCAACGTGTGGAGCGAAACTCACCCCGGGTGATGCGCCTGCCATTCGGACTTGTCATGAATGACAACATTCGGAAGCAAAATCCTGCTCAGGGCAGACGAGATGCCGCAGGCAGTGTCCATTTACCCGCATCTTGTGCGAGCCTGATCCAGCAGCATTGTCAAGAAGAAAGCTTCGTTGTTTGGTGACGAAAGCTATGGTGCATCAACTGCATGTTGTCCCAACTGCTGTCACAGAACGCTCACACACACGCACACGCACACACATTGCAGGTGAGGTCATGGAGGATCTTACGTCAGAGGAAAACTCAGATCTTACTGATCAAGTGCAGATTCATTCCCATTTTCAAGCGAGAACGCTTGGACTCAATGCAGATCTGACATTCATGAGCAAAACACAGCTTGGTTTTCGTCCAGGCCAGGACGCTACCCTGACTCCAGTTATAGCTCTCGACTAAAAGTGAAGCTGGCTCTTAGGTGTGGTGAAATCCACGTACAACACTTCAACGAAACCTCAGCTTCGAACACGTGATAACAACTTGTGTCACGTGGGATGCGTTTCACACTGCGTCCCCAGATGGCGTGGCATTGACGTAAGGCCCTTGAGTTGTGGACGGGTGCTAAGCATGACTGATCACGTGTCACGGCTCTACTCACGGTTGATAACGGGTCGGGCGTTTATCCAGGGGTGAATCGGGGTGCTCAGGGTGGAACACGCGTCCAGGGGTGGGGGAGACGTTCAGGGGTGGGGCAGACGTCCAGGGGTGGGGCAGACGTCCAGGGGTGGGGCAGACGTCATGGTGGGGCCGACGTTCACCTCACGACAGCGCGAGGAACGTGTAGACGGTTCTGAGCGGTGCGGGGTTGTTACACGTGACGTCACCGTGCAGCTCGGGCAGCGTCGCTCCAGCCTCGTTCTCACCCCAACCAATCACAGCGCTGCTTTCTGACTCAGCCTCCTTCTCGTTATCCTCAGTCACGTGTTCCGTGGGAGTCACATGACGCACTTCCTCGACCTCGACTTCATCTTCTAAACTCACAGCCTCGGTTTGGTTCTCCTCGCCGCTGATTGGTTTGCTCACGGCCTCGCTCTCGCTCTGCGCGTCTCCAGCCTCGGTTTGAGTGGAGCCTGTCGCATCCGGGTTCTTCCTGTCGTCCGGGAGAGCGGTGAAGCCGTACGGGTTGTTGGAGTAGGCGCCGTACAGGGGAACACCCGGGAACATCGTACTGCAACACAAAACCACAGCAATGAGGTCAGACACGGAAATATATACGCAATGCGTTGAGAAACACAGGTGGCAACAACGTGCTTTTCCACTTGTTTCAAGGAGCAGGTTCACAAGCGCTGAAGCCATTTGCAGGCATTTACGCAGCACCCACTGATCATCACAGGGACGCGACGCACAACAAACCGAGGCCAGTTTCAATTTGAATTCAACGCGTGCAGCTCAGATCTGCTATGCATGTGTGTGTGTGTGTGTGTGTGTGTGTGTGTGTGTGTGCGTGGCTCACGTGAACGCGGACGTGGCGGGCACGTTCTTCTTCTCCCAGCGTGACCCCAGACTGCTGAAGACGAAGCCGATCGCGCCGCGCGGGTCGAACCCCGAAGCCTCCACCTGCGGCGGATACGTAAATCACGTGACCTCCACTTCAACGTTTCACGCTTCGGGTCACACAGACACAGACACACACACAATTTAGGTTGACAGATCACACGCACACACACCCGCGCACACACGCACGCACACACACGCGCGCGCGCGCACACCTGCTGCAGCTTCTCGGCGCACTGCGCTTGTATCCGCAGGTCCGAGTCTTCCGGTTGGTGCTCGATGGCGACCGTCGCTGCGCGAACGTCGTCCCCACACAGCGCGATGCACTTTAGCTCGAACTCGCTGCCGTCCACCCTGCAGAGACGAGTAACTTCCAGCTGTTGATGCGCATAACACGCGTTCAAGTACAGACAGAGTATTCCTGTCAAAATCTAGGGACTTTTTTCAAAACCAACGCGCCCACCAGTGCTCAGGGCTACTCAGAGCAAAGAACGTGTGCAAGGCAGTGTTACCAGCAACACACCCAGAACAGAGTACTCAAAGGGCTACTCATGCACCATTCACTCAGCAGTACTCATGGTGCACCCAAAGCTCAGCGTGCACCCTGTGCTCAGCACTACTGACAGTAGGCCCGGTTGCCCCATGGGTACTCCCACCGTGTACTCAGCAGCACTCACAGCACACCCTGCGCGTGCGCAACACTCCCTGTGTCCCGCGCACTCAGAGACACTCCCTGTACATCACGTACACAGCTGTACTCACAGTACACCCTGCGCATGCGCACTGTACTCACAGCATCTCCTTGAGCGCGATCTCGTCCTCCGGCAGGAGCTCGTCGACCCCGGCGCCGCAGATTCGGAGCCCCGGGTCCCGCCGCAGCAGCCCGTACCTACCGAGAGAGGGAGCGTGTGTGTGTGTGTGCGTGTGAGTGTGTGTGTGTGTGTGTGAGCGCACGAGAGGAAGAGAGAAAGATAAGGTGACAGACAAGACAGGCAAGAGAGGAGTGAGTGAGTGAGTGAGTGAGTGAGTGAGTGAGTGAGTGAGTGAGTGAGTGAGTGAATGAGGTACGCGAGCGAGTGTGTGTGCTCATAAAATTGTGCACGAGCGCGCTTGTGTGTGTGTTGTGTGCGATAATCAAGCACACACACACACGTGTGTGGTGTGCAATGTGTGGAGCTAAACAGCAAAACAGAGTCCCTTTGCAGGCCATCTGTCGGGGGTCAAGAGGGAGCTACACCCCACCAAGGCCACCACAATCAGAACCTACATCTGCCTCCCCCCTCAGCGAGAGGTACTCACAGGAACTTGTCGACGAAGTCGGGGAGGATGGAGCCGGCGCCGTGGTGTGTACTGATGAACATCCCGCTGTAGAAGACGAGCAGGAGAGCGACGCGCTCAGAGTCGGGCAGCCCTGTCAGCTCCCGCAGCAGCGCTGCAACAACACGCAACAACAGGGTCAACTCTGCAACAACACGCAACAACAGGGTCAACTCTGCAACAACACGCAACAACAGGGTCAATTCTGCTGCAACACGCAACAACAGGGTCAACTTCTGCAACAAGCAACAGCAGGGTCAACTGCCGCAGCATCTCTGCGCACCAAAATGGTCAACTTCTGCAGCAAAGCTACAACAACAACAGCAACAGGGTCAACACCCGCAGCAACACGTAACAAAATTGTCAATTGCAGCAACAACACGCAACAACAGGGTTAACTTCTGCAGCTTCTCTGCGACAACACGAAAAACCTCGTAAACTGAAGCTTTTCACGAAACAACTCCTGCAGCAGCTCTGCAACAACACACAACTTGACATGGAGTCACGTGTTCAGCCACATGGCCTCAGACACGTGACCACCAGACCACGTGATGTTTGTACCCGAGCTTCCAATCGGCTCAACAATTCTCGAGTCACACTCTCTGGAGCCTTCCCGATTCTTTACTGTTTTGTGTGGGTCAGGAAGGTCAGGACTGCAAAACAACCAGAAGCGTACCAGTGTCGACACGCGCGGACGGATCCTCGGGGTCGAAGTCGGAAACGAGGCTCTTGACCTGCGCGTCCGTGAGCGCGAAGTCGTAGATGCGCAGGCGCGGGGACGCCGGCAGCAGCACGCACCACGCCACCCGCGCGGCGTCGTCAGAGTTGGTGGCGTCGTACGTCCGACCCTCGTGCGTCGTGCCTGAGGGAGGGAGAAAATGCGGGCTGGGAAGTTCCTTGTGGTGGTGCAGCAAAGCAGTGTGTGTGTGTGTGTGTGTGTGTGTGTGTGTGTGTGTGTGTGTGTGTGTGCGCATGTGTGTGTGTAACTGTGGTGTGTGTGCGCATGTGTAACGTGCTTGTGTGTTCATGCACACACACATTTGCGCGTCCGTGTGATGTTTTGACCTTCTTGACCTTGGGATGCGGTTTGCAGAAGGAAAAGCGTGTTTGTCTGTGGGTGGTGTTTGTATGGATCTGTTTGTGTACCTGTGTTTGCGTTTGTATCTGTGTTCGCACGCGCGCGCATGTGTGAGCCAGGTCATTGTCGCGCGTGTGTTTGTGGTGTGTTTGCGCGTGTGTGTTTGTGGTGTGTGTGCGCGTGTGTGGTTCTGGTGTGTTTGCGCGCGCGTGTTTGTGGTGTGTGTGCGCGCGTGTGTTTGTGGTGTGTGTGCGCGCGTGTGTTTGTGGTGTGTGTGCGCGCGTGTGTTTGTGGTGTGTGTGCGCGCATGTGTTTGTGGTGTGTGTGCGCGTGTGTGGACCTATGTGTGTGTGTGTGTGTGTGTGTGTGTGTGTGTGTGTGTGTGTGTGTGCGTATTTCTGTGTAACGCACCGACGATCCTGGCGCCGGTGCAGCCGTGGATCCTGCAGGCGGCGGGCAGCAGCACCTCGAGGTAGTCGTCGAGGTAACAGAGCGGCTCCGAACTCCGGCTGTGGATGAACACCGAGCTCCACATCTGCACCTGCAGGAGCAACGCGGAGTCTGAAGAAGCTTGTGATGGAAACAGCAAGAACTGGAACAGCTCAGTTGTCTTCGTGACAGATGGAGGGACGCACAAAAGGTCCACATCCACTACATCATACGGACACCTCCGACAAGAGATCCCCCCCTCCCCAACTGTCTCACACAAGCGCGCGCACACACACACATACACACACACACACACTCACACACACACACGTACACATTCTTCGACAGGAAAGCCCGGTCGCTGCATCACACACAAGTGCACACCCAATCCCACACACGCACACTCTGGCAAACGAGGAACCAAACACTGAGTCACACGCACACATGAACATGCATAGAGTCTACCAGTCATCCAAAGTGCACACACACACACACACACACACACAAACCTCCTTCGCACACGCACACACGCACGCATACCTTCTGGGACATGAGTCCTCCGTACTGCATCGCGTCCGTGTTACAGATGAGCGCGAACTGCGGCTCGAAACGAAGCGTCTGAAACAGAGAACCGCACATTTCACTCTGTCGTATTGAAGCTGTAGATCTGCACTCACCACTCAACAAACAAGAACACTGTCAGTGCGGACACGCACCTTGTATGAGCGCGGACCATTCTGAACTCCAGTGCTCAGTGGACTCAGTGGACCTTTTGCTTCAGGTCAAAGAAACTTTTCCGCAAACTTCCTGCAAAGTTATCTGTCCACCAAGGGCGGGATTTAAGGTCGTTTGTACCATGTGACCTGCTTCATGGTGCTCAGGTGGGCAATGACCCGACCCGACAGTGGCGCCACCCCCCGACGCCCCCATCCTCACCTCCATGGGGTCGGCCATCATCTCGTCCACGGGTTTGTTGAGGTGCCACGCGTAGTAGAATCCGCGCGCTGCGCATGCGCGAGACGCCTTCAGCGCGTCCGCCACGCGGCGCCACTCCCGACACACCCTGGAAACATGCGACGCGCACTCTGGTCACGATTGACATCATTGAAGACGCACGCAGACGCAGGGTTAAAGTCCTCACAGCAAGGAAGAACCACAAACGTCCCATCCATAAAACGCCACTATTCAAATCTCAAAACAACACCCGAAGGTTTCTCAATCTTCCTTTTGTCCACAAACTGAAAGATTAGAAATTCCTCGGGGTGTACACTTTGTGTCTGATTTCTTTTGGTCAGTGTGATTTTGCGTCGTGCAACAGGCCCTGTTCAGTTCACTTGACAGTTGGCTTCTCACCTGGCGCACTTGTTCAGTTGCTTGGCGGTGAGAAACGAAAAGACGCGCTGCACGACGCTGTACACGGAGAGCGCATGCGCCGCGCGGGACGCGCTCTGATTGGCTGGTTCCGATCCTGGACTGTGAGTGGCTGGTTCCTCCTCCAGGCTGTGAATGGCTGACTCTAATCCTGGGCTCTGACTGGCTGGATCCCCATTGGACGGCTCCGAAACTCGATCCTGACTGGTGGATGGACCCGATCCTGACAAACTTGACTCAGAACGCTTCAGCACCATTTGTCTACAAGAAAAGAACAGTTGCAATCACCCAATGCACAAAAATCCCGAAACAAATCACCGAAGAGGAACAAGCCATTGTGTTCCACACAACATGTCACCCTGCCAACACGGATCGCATCCTTCCTCCACCAGCCCAATGTAAAATAACCTGTCCCTTCTCGGATCCCTGCCCCCCAGCCCTTTCTGCACACAAATAGCTCCCCCCCCCTCTGCCCACTCCCACCTCCCAACACTAACTCTCACTTTCTATGTGTCCGTATGAGCAGCTCCAGCCCGAGTATAGGCGCCCTGTGCTTTAGACCCCACCCCCTCCCCACCCACCTCCACACGCCCCGGCCTTCACCTTGTTCTCCCTCTTTTCTCTCCCACCTCCCCCCCTCCCTCTCCCACTCTCACCTTCTATGTTTCCATATGAGCAGCTCAAGCGCGAGTCTGGAAGTCCCATGCTTCAGACCCCCCTCACCCACCTCCCCCACCCCTCACGTCCCTCCTCCCCCCCACCACCCCCTCCCCCCCGCCCACACTCACCTCCTGTGTTTCCGTATGAGCAACTCCAGGGCGAGTCTGGACGTCCCATGCTTCAGGCCCCACGTGAGGAACTGCCGCGCAGCGTCCAGGTTCCGCCCGACCAGCATCTCCTCGAACACCTCGCGCACGATCGCGTCGTCCACGTCGTCCATCAGACCCTGCGCACGCACACCGGAAACACGTGGTCAGATCGTGGCGCGCACACCGGAAACACGTGGTCAGATCGTGGCGCGCACACCGGAAGCACGTGCGTAAAACCTTCCGTGTGAACTGGGAACGCGCGTGTTTTTTTAATGCCATGCGCGCGCACACCGGACACAAGGTATTACCTGCGCGCGCATACCGGAAATACATTTTACATCAGACCGGAAGCACGTGGTCAGACCTTCAGCGCGCACCAGGAACACGCGATATGACCCCACCCTGCGCGCACACACCGAACACAAGTGATCACCTGTGCGCGCACACGGAAAACGCGTGGTGAAACCACAGAATCCCACAACTTCCTGTCTGTGAATCTCAAAACACTCTCGATTGATCAGGGAAATTGACTCACCCTTCGCAAACGGTACACGTCATTGCCAGAACTAATTGCAGTCCATGACAATCTCACGTCATTGCCAGAACCAATCGCAATCCAGGACCACGCCAATTTGGATTCTGGATGCTCTGGTTCTTCACCTGTGTGTTTCCATTGGGTTCCCACACCTTCTTCCCCTGGTCCCCCGACCTTCCTCTGGTCCCCGCGCCCTCACCTGGATCTTGCGCTGGTACTCGCTCTCCTCGTCCGAGTCGCTGCCGGACGACGGGCTGCAGCTGACGCGCGCAGTCCGACCCCCGCGACCCCGGGAGCCGCCGGAGTGACCCTGATGACCCTGACCCCGCCCGCGACCTCGACCTCCGCGACCCTGACCTAGAAATTTGTTCGCTGTCTTTGTATTTGTACTTGCACAATGTTCACATACATTCATTTCACAACATCCACACAAACTGCAGCAATTTAAGGCGAAAGATGGCGCAATCAGGTGCTGAACAAGGGCCTAATTGTCTTCACAAATCTGTTTTTCCTCAGTTTTGCACTTCAGGCATAAATTCAAACAGAGTTTGCTCCCGCTTGCTGAGTCCATCCCATCCGAGTCCCGTCCGCATCATGGGTCCACGTAATTCAGCTGGTTCACATCGGGCGCCGTGCTGACCCGCCCCCCCCCCCTTCGCCTGTCCCGTGCCTGCCACGTGCAATCCGAGCCCGCCTCGGTCGCCCTGCTGCCCCGCCCTCACCCCGGGTCACAGCGCCCCCCCTCACACCGCCCCGCCCCGCCCCTATCCGACCCACCCCGCGCCCACTGCTGCCTCACCTCGGTCGCCCTGCTGTCCCCGCCCCACCCAGGGCTCGCCGCGTCCCACCCCCAACTCCCCCGTCCCCACTCCGCTGTCCCGTCCTCTATTAAGCGGTGGCCACACCTACCACGCGTTGACCCGTTACCTTTGATGTGCCTTTGAAGTGGGGGCTGAGTAGAGGCGCTTCAATTCTGTGTTTTCACGTGTGGCTTTTTATAACCCCCTGTTGCTCAAGCCACCATTGACTTTGACCAGGAAAAATATTTCACCAGTCATTTTTTTGACGTGCCGTAAATGCGCGTCAACTGAGTTGACGTATGCCCGGTGTGGCGCCCCCCCCCCCTCACACCGCCCCGCCCCGCCCCCTATCCGACCCACTCCACGCCCGCTGCCTCACCTCGGTCACCCTGCTGCCCCGTCCTCACCCCGGGCCGCCCCCCCCCCCCACACACACACCGCCCCGTCCCTTATCCGACCCACTCCGCGCCCGCTGTCTCACCTCGGTCACCCTGCTGTCCCGGTACAGACTGGTCGTTGAAGTAGTAGCGGCCGCCGCGGTTACTGAGCCTCACGAAGGGACGAGGACGGGACCGCCCACCAGGTGGCGCCTCCCGCCCGCCGCGAGGACCCCCGAAACTCTGCAAACACAGTGGAGACGTCACACACCACACGCATCAAGGATTGCAATGTCGTGCAAGTAAACGGGCTCTAAGTTCACTGGGGAGCGCACACGCAGACCCACGCGCGCACGCACACGCATGTGCGCGCACCACACGCACACACACGCACACACACGCATGCACCACACACACACACACAAGCACGCACATGCACACCCCCACATGCGCGCACACACATGCCACACATGTGCGCGCACCACACACACACAAAAACACACGCACACACACACACACACACACACACACACACACACACACACAACCCCCTCCTGATCCGTCGCCCCAACCCAGACGCAGGAAAAGTTTAGTCTCTGTGCACACGGATTGATGTGGAACACGACGGCTGTTTCCACTTGCCTCAGGAACGGAACGCATTCATCATTCTCCCTCAGACAGGTCTGAATGTTGTGACGGATGGACGGGATGAACGGAACTCCGCGTCGCCTTCAATCTCATTGAATCCTGTCTGCATAACTTGTTCAAACCGACACCCAACTCGCCCTCCCCCAACACACACACCTGCAGGTTGAAGGTCCGGTCCAACCTCACCTTGCTCCACCACACACACACACACACACACACACACACACACACACACACACCACGCACACCTGTCCGAGGCGATATCGCCTCAGTGCATGGCTTTTTAGGTGATTTGAGATGGGCTGCACGATTTGAGCCAAATCGGTGCGAGCCAAATCGAAGCACCTATAGGCAGCGTCTTCCAAAAGTATGTCAGCAGCAGTTTCA
>JAAUXT010089462.1_pt1 | contig 38987 bp, 44 predicted proteins | sample 7278171 | NCBI WGS metagenome assembly JAAUXT01 (sample SAMN14350112, study PRJNA611818) | marine sediment metagenome | isolation source: surface marine sediment (1.8m) | place: French Polynesia: Moorea | collected 2018-08
ATCGAGTTGGAGGTGAGACCCCTGAACAGTTCAGGTGTATTGACAGATTATCGGTGATTGATTGGTTGATAATTCTCTTCTCCAACCACCCAGATGTCTCCGAGGCTGATCGGAAGGTCTTGGGTGTGCTCTGAGGAGTCGTTTGATATGTTGGACGGCCTGTTTTCACCGCATTTTTTTTGTCTTCCTGCCAGTTGACCGCTGAACGCTGGCAGAGCGAAGCGCAGTGTGTGTGACGTCACGTGTGAACTACACAGGGGCGAAGGATCTCTATCCACGCGGAGCACCTCAGGCACTTCTTCACCGAAAATGTCATAGAAACCAGGCACGAAAGTCCACAAAAGGATATTAAACTTGGATCGGAATATCCACAGAAGGAACTGACTGCAGGATGGCAGCAAACATGTATCGTGTGGGAGGCGAGTGTGTTTTTCCTATTTTGAACACATTTTTACGATTTTTAAGCATGGAAGCTATCGGCGCAGGAATATTTCTTATCTTATTTTGGCCATAACATGGTGAAAATTTGTTATAATTGCACCGGTTTTGGGCTTAGACGACAGATATGGCATGTGGAAATCGAAAAATGACAGAAAATACAGATAGTTAACAAGAAAATTTTGAGATATGAGGCAGAGCGGTGTGATGCGGCGCAGGGGTGTGAAGGGGTCAGTGTGTCGTAGCGTTTTTGAAGTGGCGAAATCTCAAAATTTTCTTGTTAAACTTGTTCATTTTTGTTCAAAAATTGATTGTGTATGCAAAGAAGGTTGTGATCGTGTCAAGACTGAGATTCTGAGAGTGATATTTGGGTGTGTGGGGACACCTTAAACCTGGGGAACTATTTTGTTTGAGTCGCTTATTACATGCAAAATAACAAAGGGTTTCTGGTGATTCTTCACGCAGATTACGTCTTCTTCGAAACTTCCTCAACCACACCTTATCAAATTCGCCGCATAGAAGAGCTGAACAAGGTAAAAGAAGGTCATCTGAGATGCATTCGGGAGTGCCACTGTCATTTTCAAAAATGTGTGAAGCTTTGGTCTTGTGTTTGTCTGTCCATCAGTGTGATGGAAGAATGAAAATTTGATGTTTTTGTCTCCCTGTTTGGCAGACTCCAGGCGGTAATGTCGAGGCAAAGGTCATGTGCTTTTACCGCAGAAGGGACATTTCCAGCTCCCTCATCTTACTGGCGGATAAACACCAAAGTGAGTATTTTCTTCTGTCCATCCATTTCCAAGTGATCAGCCAGGAAAACTGCTTGAGCCCGTCTTGTCAATTGACATGACACCTCGTTTCCCCTCTGAGCCAGCCGACCCCAGCGCCGGTTCTATGACCAGGAATGGTAGCAAAACGGACTTGTGAGACTCTGCAATAGTAAATAGTGGAGTAAGAGTGGTTCATTCATGTGCTAATGTATGTAGAAGCCCCAGGCCCGTGAAAGTAGTGCCGTTCCACAACTTTTCTGATTGGCGCTTGGTGCTTTTGGTAGGAATTTCGACTTGGATTTGCCGTTTGTACAACATGTTTTCTGCAAATTGCGGGCTCTGGAGTCTTCTTGGAGAATTTTGGCGAAACTATGTGTGGGGCGCGAGCACGTTTCAGTATTCACTCGTTGCGAGCATTTTCATCGCTGTCTTGGTTCTTTGTTTTTGGCTGTTCGTGGCGTAACTCTGGTGGAGGCGTCAGGGATTGCTGATATGAAACGTTCAGAATAGTCGGGGACACCTGTTGTGCACTCGCTACAGCTGAAGCGAGGAACGACGCAGTGATTTATGGGGTAGAATCGGGTGGTGGCGCAGGGCAGTGCAGCACGCCCCCGGTAAATGCAATGTCCAACAGGGTGATGTACAGTGGAAAATCAGTGATACGCTCCGCTGTGCTTCAGACGCAGTGATCACTCGGCAGTCTCTAGACGGAGGGAAGGACGTTGTGGCTGTGGCAGAGCGGTCTCTGACTGAACTCGCAACGGTTGATGGATGGTGTCGAGACACGATGTTCCTAAAATGTGAAAATTGACCCACCTTGAAATAAAATGGTCGTTTGCAGACACTTGAACGAGAGAAGTGTGGGTACAGAAATGTGAAGTTGGAATTTGTTGATTTCTGACAGTTTTGGGGGCCGTACAAGGACGCAGCTGCGAGCTGCTGAACTCGTGTGGCAGTGAAAGCTTCACACATTCTCTCGTGATGCGGTCAAGACTCAACATTGGAAATCCAGGTGGAAGGGCAAAACTGGAGCATTCTGTGAGGTGACAGAATCTCCAGCACGTAGCGCACAGTGGTGTTGTTGGTGTGGTTTCTTTCGTTATGATAACGAACAAAGTGGTGCTCAGAAAGAGGTCAAAATCACATTTGTGGGGTTGTTTTGTTCGTTTCGTCTGGTGTCAAACAGAACCGCTGGTGTCGGACTGACTTGTGTCAAGGCAAACACCAAAATCTCACCGAAGCGTTTGGCGTGAGGTGGGTGTGCGCGCTCGTACTCATGTTGGACCCCACTTTCCATTGACCTCAGACCAGGCCACAACGCCGTTGAAAGGTTTTTGGAGTTTTCCTGGTTGGAAAGAAGCTTCTATCACCCAGCAACACTGATTCTCGTATTCGTTTGTGTGCAACGTGCCGATATTGTTCGTTGTCAGGATAAGCGAGTGAATTTCGCCTTGTCAAAATGGCTCGAATTGAGTGGTGTGTGTGTGTGTGTGTGTCTGGCTGTCGGTGACAATAGCATAATTGTGGTTGCTCTTGAGGGAGCGTCTGTGCTTAGCAGGGAGATCCTTGGCTGGGAGACGCTCTCTTTCACACACAAAAAATCAATGCTACAATAGACAAGAACACAAGACGTCGAATGGGCATGTTGGCATGGTAACAAGCCACTTGACTCCCCGGCGCGTCTTCTCGGGGACTATTTTCCTGCAGACGTGCGCGGATGAGCTGGTGACAAACCAGTCAGGTGCCCAGCAGGGCGCAAGGATCGCAGAAGACTGCACGCAATGGATTTGAGGAGGGAGGGAGGGGGTAGAGCTAAATATAGCTCACAGAAAGCAGGAAGGCAAGGCTATTGTATTGTAAAGCTGAAGCCGCTAATATGAAAGTGCCAACAAATATGGCTGACCTTGCGCTCGGTTGAAGGTGGCTCTGCTCGCCAGCTGGGACCTTCCGCTGTCTGTTCAGGTTCTCAAGTTTGGATGGTGCGATTGCTGTGCGTGGTGCCTCGATTCAAACACCAAACAGATCTCCAAAAGGGAGCCTTTTGGGAAAGTCTGCCCAGTATCCAAACGTTCACAATCGTTTGCAATGGGTGGACGCGGAGCAGGAACCCATGTCCGGTTGTCTCTCGAAGACGAGGTGCGTGTCCATCCTGAACTCTTCCTCAGTACTCAGGAATCTGGCACCTGCCGGTTGGAAACTGTTTCGGGTTCCGTGACCCAACGCACGTAACAGTCCCGTTCTGGTCCACCCAACAGTGGAGATTTCAGCAACAAACGCCGTCTATTGAAGCTCTTTTGCTGGATGAATTCTGTCGACAAGAGACCATCAAGGGGTCCTTGATGCAGAAATTTACCGTGAAGTGCATGTGGAATTTCCAAGTTTCAAACGCGCGAACCTGTGTGTGTGTGTGTGTATGTATGTATGTATGTGTGTGTGTGCAATGTTTAACACCGGAAGGAAGAGGGGTCGCAACAGTTGTGCTCGTGCTGCCCCCTTTTCGCAATTTAGATCCTTCCGAAGGACGCATAAAGGCACAGGCAGGAAGGCCTTGTTGAAAAATTTCAGTCACGGAGCATGTCCACTGTTGAGTCACAACACCAGGGATCATCGGTCCTGGAGCTCTACCCCCATGTTTGGGACAATTTTGACTCTGAAAGAGCGAAATGCACAAAAATTGTGTGTGTTCAGATCTCACAACACCAGACTCTCACCTGAGAAAAAAATGGTTCTCCTTTGTGCAAAACACGGCGGCTCCAACCCAACCCCTTCCCGCGCTGGACATTCTGAGGGTGATGCGCGAAGAACAATGTCTGTCCAGAAACCCCACCAAAGTTATGCAGTTTGAATCAGGCTGCCAAGGGACATGAGGAGCCCGGTGAACCCAAACTGGTCCACATGGAATGAAAGTCGCGAGTGGTTAGAGTTCAGAAGGGGCTCTTCTAACCGTTGGTTGTGGCTCTCTTCTGAGATCACTTGCACTTTCAGTTGGACAAGCACCTGTTTAGAAAACAAAGACTTCAGCACTAAATCAGCTTGGTTTGCTTGGTGGATACAACAGAACATCAGAAATGGTGAATGGAGTCTCTTGGGAGTATAGACCAAAAACATACCAGAAATTGCCCACATTTTCAAGCGCGCGGTTGGCAGCTTGTTATCGACTTCCGCTTGCCAAGTGGAATCACTGTGTGTGTGTGTCTGTGTGTGTGCGTGCGTGCAAGTGCAGCAATGGGGGTGTTGGGGTAAGCTTTGGTGCCCGTCGTTGGACAAACAAGTTTGGTCCCAGGGCAGGACCTATGACGTCGGACTCGTATGTTGTTCATCGGGCGGTCCAACCGGACTCCCCACCCTGTGGTCAAGTAAGGCCATTGGGCAGGACCTTTTGTGATGAGCCGAAACAAGCCATGCTGCCGTTTAATTTCAGTGGTATCACGACTGGTTTTGGCTGGGCAGGAAAGTGCGAACACGTCGTGATCCACGATCCTCAGCTGCAGCGTTTCCGAGTCCTGGTGTTTGTACGAGTGGCGGGCAATGTGAACGCAGCAGATTGTCGTTCGCTCTTCAGTCACAGTCTCTCCAACCCTCCTGTTCGAAATGTCCTGATCACGGTCTCGAGCTGGAGAAAACCAGGAGCCCGAAGAGCTTACGCTTGCTGCAATCTTTGTTGAAATCGTGGACGAACTGAGTTGCACCAAGCCATTGAATCAAACACTGCACATAACGCACGCTGCCTTTGATAAACATGCACGCACGCACAGGCACACCTGACTCCAGATGTTCTACTGTGGGCCCTCTGATGCGGTGGGGGCTTGGCAAGTTTACTTTGCACTGGCGGAACTTGTCTGGTTGGGGCTTTTGGGTTCCTGACTGAAATGGCCAGACACCGGTGGTCAGGGTCCAGTTTATTTTCCCTGAATGTTTCATGGAGTGTGAACTCAGCACAAAAGATGAATATTTTTCAAAGAAAAGTAGCCAAAAATAGTATTTTTGCAAAGAATTTGGGGAACATTGTTATTTTGCAAAGAATCTGGGGAACTTTGTACCCTTTTGCAAGAACGCCCCCCCCCCACACACACACACTGTGAAACCCGTCACACGATAAACGATGCTGCGTTTGGACCACTCGGTGGAGATTTCGTCGTGCTTGATTTCCGGCGAAAAGTGAACTCACCTGAAGCCATTTGCCTTTTGAAGACTTTTGTCTCGGTGCCGTGCAAAGGACCTCTGCACAGAAGGAACTTTTGCAGCACCCTGTCTTTTCGAGAAAGACAAACGTGTCCAAATGTGACGCGACAAAAAAGCGATCTCTGGAACGACACTGTTTGTGTTAACTTCCTCACAGCTGGCACACACAAAGGTTGGTGTGAGGCTTGTTGGACGCATACATTTGTGTCTTCAGTTCCTGATTGTTGACAGAACGGGCACATGTCACGATCAGCCACTAGCTTGTAGAAGTGCGTGTTGTATGTATTCTGCCCAGGCAAGACCGGGGAAACAAGGGAGGGGAAGGAAATCGATTTTGACAAACATTGGGTTTCCAGCGACGACAGACACAAGGTGACGAATTAGCTCAGACCAACTCAATCGATAAATCTTATCAAAAGACAAGCCGCCTTCTGCCTTTGTCTTCGGCCAGTTGACTTGAACATTGAAATATTTTTCGTGAGAATAATAAACTAATATTTTTGTGTGAATTTGGGGTTATGGTCTGGGCGGAATCGGGTTGATGACGTGGAAACGAAAAGTGTCACTGACGATGGGTTTTTGGCTTGCACATCAAGTTAAACCAAGATGGCTGCCACGGGCCGTGCTTCGTGCTACACGATGAACCCAGGTGGAAGGACGGAAGAAAGGAGGATGAATGAATGAGGCTCCGACGGGAACTGCGCATCTGGCGAGTGAGCGCCGGCGCAGGGGACTGGATCTCGTGAACAGGGGTCCGCAAGGGTGGTCGAGTTGGAGGAGGATTGGTCGGCGAGGGAGTAGCGAGACGCAGGTGGGGGGGGGGGGGAGGAAAATCGATACTCAGAGCCACCGCTTTGTGCTTGTCACGTCAGGCGGCTCACAAACAACGCACGCTGAATTCTTCGGGTGATTTTTGAAATGGCCGTCACTTGTGAGGTGCTGCTTGCTGCCAGCTGTCGCACTGACAGGAAGATTTGGTGTCCAATAGCCGGTGGCGTTGCTTTGGTGATGCTGGTCACCAAATGGGGTGGAAAGAAAGACTTGAATTTACAAAGCAGGTCTCATAAAAAATGTCGGAAACTAAAGATGATGCAAAAGCCCCAGCCACCGACAACCCCTGTGCTCGTCTGTGTCTGAATTTTGGTGCGGTTGTTGAGGATCAGACCGTTTTCTCTCCCAACAGTGGGGAATCTCGCAAACTGCAGCGTGGTCTCCGGCTTCAGCAGGAAACAGCAAATTTGATCTGAAAAGATCACAGAAGTGTACTCTGTGCAGCACGCATTCGACAAGGCGGGCGCAATGCAAGTGTTCCTCCCTCGAACCTGCAGACGCTTTGTTCCTGCGACATTTTGCAGGTTTCCGTTGCCACACAACCAACACCAAAGTGACAGTCACGTCAGTTGTAAAACTGAAAATCGATAGCGAATATGAGCAGCAACTTGACGTGTCGTTCGTGTACTTGCAAATGCACGCTGGTTGCCTACAGGTGTGTTGCTGTGCGTGGCCTCCTTGACAAACCCGGTCTTTGTTCGTGTCTCGAGAATAATTGTGGCTGAGGCTGCGTTCCAAGGATCGCTTGCTCACAACGTGTTTCCAGAAGACAAAAGAGTCCATCCAATTGGTGGTGGATTTCACAGGCCAGATAGAGGGATCGAAGTGCAGACATACGAGTGCGAATGCATCGCGTCCACAGCAGATCCTTTGAGCCCAGTTGTGGCGCGAGTTCTGACCATGCTCAACCCAAGGGGCACACGTCCCGTCCCCTGCGGCATTTTCCATTGAGTTGGGTGTCGGGACTTGCGCTGCCGCCGAGTTGCAGCGTCTTGGGGCAAGGAACCACACTTGGTCTTTCAGCATTCGTTGCTTTGATGCCTCGCGAAGAAAATGCGAACGCTGTTGGCCTGAGTGCACAAACAGAACTTTGACAGGGCGTATCCACACACGAAAATACAAGATAGATCCTTGCAGAAGCAGAAACAGCAAATACACGGTTGAGGGCACCCATGCATGGATTTTGTTCATGATGATTTCAAATGGCATTTTCCCCGGAGCTCGTTGTGAAAGTACCTGTGACAGGCGTGAGAATGCTTGAGTGGACAAACGACAAACGCGACTTGTTGCTCGGACTACGAGTTTTGTGAGCACGAGAATTTGCTGAAGAACGCTTGTTTGTGCGTGAAACCCGCAATCGCGTCCAATTCCACGGTGGCTGAAGTTCTGTCAACAACACAGTCCTTCTGACGGGACTGTTTGATGAGCTGAAACGATGTGTGTCGGATTGCTTGTGGGGTTAGAGTTTCTGCAGTTGATTCTGGTGTCAAATTGCCTTGACTTGACAGTGCACGTGCAAAAACAGTCAATCAAAGTCAAATGTGCAATCCAGAAGTTCCATTTCATCCTGCTTCTGTCGTCAGATTTGCCCAGGTCGCGGACGTGCGTGTGTTATCTTGATCAGCAATCAGTATCGAGTCGAGAAGGGACGTTCCACTGAGCAAGCCTTCTCGGATCGACGCGGTTGTTCAGTCTGCTTGACCTTCCTTCCTTCCTTCCGCTCGTATGCGTGTGAGCGGGCCAGATAGCGTTAGTCATGCTGAGTGCTGAATCCGCCCAGTTTACGACCATTGCGTGTGGACAGATTTGTGTTTTCCCTCTGCAGCACCTGCAGCATTTTGTTTGGCCTCGATCACCTCGAGAAAGTTCGTTCCGAAAGTTTTGAGTGTTGTGGGTGAATTGTGTGTGGCTGTTGCCCAAAGTCCTTCATGTGAGAGGTTGTGAAAGGTGAAACTGGGGGGGGGGTGAAGAAAAAAACTGCACAAACACCTTTTGCCTTTTGTCTTCTCATTACGTGGGCGCGCGCACACACACACACACACACACACACACACAGAGACAGAGACAGGTCTTCATTTCTGTTGAACAGCTGCCACCTGCTGGCATATTCTGTTCCCATAGTATTAACTTCGGGTGTTTTACACTTTGCTTGTCTCTCTTTGCAGTGTCGATCACGGGAGCTCTGGATGACGATGATCAGAGCGAGAACAGCGACAAGAGCGACAAAGCCGAGAAACCGGACAAGCCCGAAGCCGACAAATCGGACAAAGGTGGTGCTTCTGTGCTGTACCCAACCTGTAAAGATACCTGGCTTTCCCATTGAAGACTGCAGTTGCCTCATTGTATTGGACACATTTTGCATTTGTTGAGAGTTTGATTTCGGACAGAAGCCGCAGTGAATCGCCCAACGAAACAATTACAAGAACTGAAAAGAGTTTCACTTTCCGGGTGTGGAATGTGATTCGTAATTTTAGTGTGTTCCTTATTCCAGATGAAAAGGAAAAGGATGAAGAATCGAAGGAAAACAAGAAAGAAGAGATCAAGGAAAACGGGGAGACGGATGAAAAGAAGGAAGGAGATGAAGAGAAAATGGACACTGAAAACAGTGAAGGCAAAAGTGAGAAAGACAGTGAGAAAAAAGAGGATGGTGAAAAGGATGAAAAAGAGGAAAATAAAACAGCGGATAAGAAATCGGAGGACGGTGATGCAGAGAAAGGAGAAGACGACTCCAAGAAACCCAAAGACGATTTTGATGAGAAGCAGAGACATCAGTTGAAGCACAGGGAGCTCTTTCTCTCTCGACAGGTACAGACACTTCACTCTTGCCACACGAGGGCACTGCCATTTCCACCCATTGCAGTTCCTCACTGCAGCTCGGCGACGTCCGGGCCTTCACTGAGGGACGATATCGAAATTTCCGCCCCCACGACGCTCCTGCATGCATGTGTTTTGGCCTGAGCGCCAAGTTTTCCACTTCGGGGTGGTAGTCAGGTTCCCGCGCTGCAGGACGAGCCCAACAATCCAGGGTCGCGCTCGATGAACAAATTCAATTTGCTGATGTCCGGGGACGCGCGGCGCCGATCAGATTGGGAGGCGGAGAGCGAGGGAAGAGGGGTGACGGCGCCTGGGACGGGAGACTGGGAGCCGGAGCATGGTCGGGAAAGGGCGCAGTCGTGTTTCTTTCATTCATCACTTGAGAAAAGCGGCAGATCTGCAGGAAGGTGTTTGTTGCTGGTGTGTTGAGAGTTGGGCGCGTGTGTTTCAGGTGGAGACGCTGCCCGCGACGCACATCCGCGGAAAATGCACCGTGACCCTCCTCAACGAGACCGAATCGCTGCTCTCCTACCTCAACAAGGAGGTCAGTGCCCCCACAGCTTTTTGTCGCGAAAGCAGATCTGACCCCGCACCCCCACTCCCGGAAAAAGACGCAGATTCACTTTGGGATCCGCTTTCTTGGGAAAGGCACGTGACCAAAACCAACCCTGGATCCAGGTCTGGTTTGTGATGGGATTCGGGTGTTTGCGGGTTCCAGCTCGAATCTTTCTGTGAAGGAGGAGGACCACGATCGTGAAGTTTTGGGCGCGTCGCTTTCATGTGCGATTTTGGTAACTTGTCAAGTCATTTTGTCCAATTTGCGGCGGCCAAGTTTGGCAGAATTTCTTCTTGGGCTGTAATTGTGTCGTTTCCTCAGTTCACTTTCTACTCCGAGTCCAGGCAGGGGACCAGGGAAGACAAAAAATGTCGGGTTGATGTGGCAGAGCAAACAGCGGCGGAGGGAACAAAAGACGCGTGACCCAGAAAAGTGCAGCTGATGGGCGGCCATTAGTGTGTTGTGACTGCCGCGCACACGTGCCGAGTTTCGTGCCAGAAATACTGCCATTGGAGCCAGTAAACCACGCGTGGTAGTTGTGATGAGGGCCGGAGGAGGGAGCCACTGCCTGGAGGCAGAGCACTGAGGCGGATTCGTCATTCATCTGGGGAATGAGTTGAATCATCATTGTCCAACAATGAAATTGATCAACACAAGACCAAAACAAATTTCTGACAATGAGAGGGGAGCACATTGCAATTGAATCCGAAGTCGAAATTGCAACTTTTGTGTTTCTGACCAAATCAAATGTGCAGTGAAAACAGCCTGAGCTGAATTTGGTAAGAAATACACCGATCTTGGTATACAATGGTAACTTGAGCCCCGTTTGTTTGCAGGACGCGTTTTTCTACTCGTTGGTTTACGACCCGCAGCAGAAGACGCTTCTCGCCGACAAAGGCGAGATTCGCGTCGGGTCCAAGTTCCAGGCGCAGGTCGTGCACTTCCCCATGCTCAAAGAAGGTGCGTCGCAGCGCGAGGCGGGCGCGCCGCTGTTTTCGGGACGAAGTTGCTTCATCAACTCTGCAACCAGCAAAGCTTGAATGAAATCTCAAGTCAATTGAAATGAAAGGAAGTTTGATCTGTGGTGTATTTTCTCACGAATTGTTGCTGAACAAGTGAACATGTGAAGAATGCTTGCTTGTTTGCGCGCGCAGGAGAGAAGGACCCGCGGGACGACGAAGTGCTGGAGGACCTGGTTTGGAGCCCGAGCTCGAGCCACCTCTCCGACCGCTCCATCGACCAGTTCATGGTCATCGCCAGGTGCGCGTCCAGGCATCGAGAAACAAACTTGGGCCTCAAAGGCTTGTCAAATTGAATTCAGTTGTTTTGTTGGTTTGACTGGGGCTTTCAACTCAGATCTGTTTTGTGACCCGTCTGTCTAAATGTACATGGCTTGTCATCTCCTGTGTGATCTTGGTCTCGTACACACGCGCAGGTCTGTGGGGACGTTTGCGCGTGCGCTCGACTGTTCGAGCACGGTGCGACAGCCGAGTCTCCACATGAGCGCCGCCGCCGCCTCCAGGGACGTGACGCTGGTGAGTCAGGGCGCCGCGCCGCGCGAGGTGTCGGGTGATGATGTGCGGGGAGGGAGGACTTTGAAGACGGGATGGGGTGTCTGCAGAGTTACGGGCCAGGAACTGGTATTTCTTGGGAGGTAACCGCGCGTGTTGTGTGTCGCCGCAGTTCCACGCGATGGACACGCTGCACCGCCACCGCTACGACACGTCCAAGGCGCTGACGTCGCTGGTGCCGCCGAGCGGCCCCGTGCTGTGTCGCGACGAGATGGAGGAGTGGAGCGCCAGCGAGGCCAACCTCTTCGAGGAGGCGCTCGACAAGTACGGGAAGGACTTCAACGACATCAGACAGGACTTCGTAAGTTCGACACACCGTTGTTTTTGCTCGCGTGCACGATCGAGTCACTTTCCTCTCCGTGCAATCTGATGAAGCTCCGTGCAATCTGATGAAGATGGAATTTTAAATTTACGGTAATTGACTCGATTTGCAGCTGCCGTGGAAGTCCCTGAAGAGCATCGTGGAATACTACTACATGTGGAAGACGACGGACCGCTACGTGCAGCAGAAGCGAATCAAGGCGGCCGAGGCCGAGACCAAGCTGAAACAAGTCTACATTCCCAACTAGTGAGCGCCACTCCCAGCTTGTTGTGTGTTCGGTGTTTGTGTTTCAGAAAGTTCACAGTTTGTACTTTGCTCCTCATTTTGCAGCAACAAGCCGAACCCCGCACAAATCACGGGTAAAATGAACGGAATGGACGGAATGGGGGGCAGAGCCTGTGAGAGTTGTTACAGTGAGTACTTCAGATTTTCACTCAACCTGTGCAATCGTTGCAAGTGTCAAGATTTTCGAGTCTTTGACATCAACGACATCACGTGCACACACCAGCACCTCGACGTTTGTTTTCCCATTGCAGCCTCTCAGTCTGGGCAATGGTACGCGTGGGGCCCAGTGCACATGCAGTGCAGGCTCTGCTCCGTGTGCTGGTCCTACTGGAAGAAGTACGGCGGTCTCAAGATGCCGACGCGACTAGGTAGGCTGATGGGTGAGGACGGTTCCCTGGGCGATGGTAACTAACACTACTTACTACTCACGCTCTGTTCGCTGTTGTTAGTGGCAACGTCTTGATGTCGTCATCGTGTTGGTGCTTGTGAAGTGGGGTAAATGTGTGTGCGTGACAGTGAAAACGGGGAGGTGGAGTTGCAACATGGAGCCGCAGGTGCAATTGGCGCCACAACGGAGGACACTTTCTGACGTCACTTTTGCTCCATGTTGCAACGCGGTCGGATGTGTGGTGTTGAGCGTGAGTGTTTCTTTCCCGTCGTCGACGCTTTGCTGTTGCAGTGGTCCTGATGCGTCGCAGCTCGCCTCGAATGCAGCAAGCTTACAGCACAGAAATTCGTTCTGTGTTTGTTGGTACATCTCTGTTACATATCGGTTTCTTTCAATCTCGCAGCTCGAATCTGTTTTCATTTTGTTCCCTTTCACTTCTTGCCTGTGATTTGCGATTGGCAACCTTTCTGCACGTCACCGCCTGACGAAAGAAATGGCTTGTGTTGCGTTCCCACGAATTTGTTTTGCATTCAACCTAATTCAACACGTTCATTTCAGTTCAGTTTTGTTTCAATTAACTTCAGTGCAATGATACGTTTGCAAATTTGAGTTTGTTTTGGACTCGTCAAGGTTCCCTTCGCACTTGTTCCGTAGCAAAGCAGTTGCGTTCACGCTTGAGGAATGTCGCACCGTGTGAGTTGGTCAGGCAGTCCGATCTGATTCCCTGAGACGGGTGGGGTGTGGGTGTCGGAACGAAATTTTTATTCAGTGACTGCTTGATCACCGCATGAGCAACAAATTTTGCCTCCTGTTTGTTTGACTGCAGTCGTTGTCTGATGTCGTGTTTCTGTTCTTTGTTTTGTCAATAGATGCTGAGAGACCAGGTCCGAGCCAAAGACAAGGTCTGTGCATTTTGCATTTTCCCCAGTGTCTTCAGTTTGACACAAGAATGCAATCGTGGAATTTGTTTATAAGTTGGTTGGAAGCAAAACGAGTACGAGTGTCAGTCTGTTGTGTTCGTGAGTGTGTCGCTTTTTGTGTGACAGAAAGATAAACGCGTAGCCAGAAAAATGCTGTTTCAACTGCTGCGAAGTTTTGTGTTGCGAAGAACAGAAGAGTTTGTGTATTTACGAAGGCGCAAAATCTCCCGATGACGACCCAACCTCCAGCAAAGTTCTCAGAAACTGTAAATTTCATTGCCGAAGCTGATAATGTTGAAGTTCAAGTTGGAGAGTTTTGAAAGACTGGGGCTGGGTTCGCACTGGATGTGCCATGCGGTGTGTCCAGTGGCATTTTCATCGTCGTTTGCGACGCTGTACGTGGACACAGCGCATGACGCACGTGGTGTGAACACGGCTCTGCACTGCGCTGCAGCGTGGACGGACACTAAGCAGTGTGGTTTCGTTGCAGAGCGGATGTCGGCGCTGGCCAACTCTTTCCATACTCACGCCTGTACTATAGGTGGATGTGGAAAGGTAGGGCTGCTCGGTGCCACCGAGCGGGACGCCGGACACGCGCACAGCCAATAGCGTTGCAGGGTTCTGTTTCTCATGCCCCGCTCCCCCGCTCAAATTCAGTTTCCGTGCTCGTGTTCGTGACTTCCGGTCCCGACTTGCGAGGCCCAGATCTGAAATTGTTCCCGTCTCCAGTGTTCCTGTTGTGTGTAAAGAAAGTGCCCACGACCTGAAGCTGTGCGCGTGGTCGGCGTTCAGTGTGTTCTTGTTGACACTGATCTTCCTAACGCGTGTATGTTCTGTTTGTTTACTTTCAGTGCGTGGCCAAAAGGTTTGTAAGCTAAATCCGTCTGGTCAAAACAACAACAAAAATAGATCCAGTCTATTTTGTACTTTACGTTTGTTTCTTCTTTGTCCTAAGCTCCTCGTCTGTTTTTCTCCTGGCCTGGTGCAATTTTTACGAGCCTGAATGTGATTCGGCGGATAGATAGAACTGGTGACTTTCAGGCATGTTTTTGTTTACCTGTCTTATCCGTCGGTGACAAGTGTTGGATAAAACAGCAACAATTGGCTAAAGTAAAAAAAGAAGTCCCAACCTGTTCCCTTCTTCTTGGCTCCTTTGCCATATGTTTCTGTGTTTTTGTTTTGATCTTTTGGTTGGGTGCTTGGGAACACATTCACGCAAACCCAAGATTTGAACCGCCTGATTTGACCAATTGCCGGATGTTCTGTGCATGTTTGTGAATCGTGATGTGTGTGTCTTGCAACGCTTAAAAGAGGAGTTCTTGTGCAATTTGCAATCCAAACAGTTTTTATAAAAATGTCCTCCACGCCTTCACAAAACTCGTGTGGGATGTCTGTGCTTGGAGAGTGTCAGTAGTTGGCACTGGAAGAGAGTTTCTGTCATACTGTCCGGAAGGACCAAAATTGAAAAAAGGGTCGAGGCCTCTGTCCCTGTTTGGTGATTTGGAGTCTCAGAACTTGTTTCAGCAGGGCGTTCTCCTCGGGGCGCAATCGGCTGTGGTCGGTCACTGTGCCTGATTTGGTGACGATGCTCGTGTGTGTGACGTAGCTGTGTGGTGTGTGTTGCAGGAGTTCAAGATGAAGGCGCACCTGAACCGCCACCTCGCCAACACGCACGGGCTGTCGATCCGGTCGGGGTCGCCGCGCCCCGTCATGAAGACGCGCGCCGCCTTCTGTCTCATCACGACGGCGCTGACCCGCGCCTCCAGACAGGTGCGCCGCCCGCCCCGCCCCGCCCCGCGAGCTCTCTCTGTCCCGGACACGCGGCGTGTCCGCGCCCGCAGCTCTCACTAATCTGTGCAGGCGGCCTCGGTGCCAAACGGTTTGGTCCGCCAGTGTGGTGGTGGTTTGTTACGTTTGGGTGTTTTGGCCCAGAAAACGATCACTGTTTCCGCGAGAGCCGTGTATTTGGTTGGATTCACAAACCGGACAACAAATCCCACGTCCGATGTGTTTTTTTTTTTTCAGGTGTGCAAAGACATCCTGAAGATCCACCGCGCTGCGCGCCAGCCGTTCACTCCCATCAACATCGCGGCCATCAAGCAGGAGTGTGAGTACCCACCACCGCGTGATGCGCAGCTGTTTGGCGTTGCGCGACCACTATGGCCAAACGAGTGTGAGGCAAATTCCGCTTTCTGAAGTGCGGAGGCCCGGGGCGAGTGAGCGGCTTCCTGTGTTCGTTCACACGAAAAAGGCGAAACTGTTTCGTCCTTGTCGATTTCTCTCACTGCAGCAGAAATAAGACTCGCTGCAAGGCGTCTGCGACGAACGGGACCAGGTTTCTGCCCCTGAAATAGTTTCTAAGTTGTGTTCTTGTTGAGTTGTGGTAGCTGTTGTAAGTCAGGAATCTTGCACAAGTGAAAGCGCACGGACGGCTCAGTGACGCTGGCTCTTCCTGAATCGGCAACAAACAACGAAACAAAGCAAAAAACGACGAAATGAGTCACGGAAATGACTGCATGCTTATGGACGTCCTCCAACTTGTTACTTTTCTCACGCGTTTCAATTTGCACTAAACCCTGGTGTTCCCGATGAAGAAAACTGTCGGCAATGGCGACTCTGGCCTTGTCTCTCACCTTTTGGAAGAAACTGAAACGGCCCAATTTGTGGCTTCCAGAAAATGTCAGAATTTCGGGATCCACTTTTCAACGTGAAAGAAACAAAAGCCTGCCGCCCCCCCCCCCCCGCTGAGCAGCCAACGGCAGTGACTGAGGCTCCCGCTTCTCTCTGACGCAGTTTCGTTGCACAACGCGCCTGGGTCGGGCTCGTCGTCGTCAGGCTCGGGCGCGCCGGGCTCGGGCTCGGGCTCGGGCGGCTCGCCCGTCCCCACGGGGGCGCTGCGGCTCTCCGAGGACGTCGCGCGCAAACTGCGCCCGCTCAAGAAGAAGGACCGCGTGCTCTGCGATGGCGTGTCGGACCGCCTCGGAGTCAACATCAAGGCGGACAAGCCGGCCCTGCTGCACCGACTCGCCGAGAGCGCCAGCAAACCGCCCGCCAGATACAGGTTCCCCAAGGGAGGTGAGTCGGTTGCTGTTGCAGCGTATTTCGCTTGAATAAAATGGTGTGGTCAGGGTCTTCCTCATGAAGCGTGCAAACTTGGAAGCCAAGTACACAGTTGAGAGTTAGTTCCCTGCAAAGGGGTCTTGTCGGGTTCGTCTGTGCGACGCATCAAGTTGGGTGGGGGACCGAGCCTCGTTGTTGCGTGCAGCGAACCCTGGTGGGACGCTTCCACCGCGCCCAGTCACCGGACCGGGCGTGTTTTGTTCCGTCACTTGTGTTGCCAGAGATGAAAACGGCTGCAGAAGGTAACGACTCGAGAGTGTTGAAAGTTTTCGTCCTTTTTCGAGAAACAGTTTGAGCATGCGTTCTTCATGGTGAGGTGACCCGTTTGTAGCGAGGCTGCACAAGAAACGAAGACGAGATCGAGAGCACAGACGACTGGGTGATGTCCACAAAGTGAATTCGTTGAACGTTTCCGTTGAGCTTGTGTTCTTGACCTTGGTGGTGGGTGTCTCCTTTGGTAGTTTGTGCGTTGATTTACCGTGCCGTCTCGTGTATAAGACGCACTTTTGTGCCCCAAAATCAGACATGGAAAGAAGGCGTTTGCCTTGTTTGAGATACAAAGGGAGAAATAATAATTTAGAGAGGGAAATATATTTTGGGGAAAATAACAATTTGATGGTGTAAAAAAAGACTTCTTTCTTTGGCGAGTTCCAAATGAGAAGATCCATCTGACACTCCAAACTTGGACATGATGAAAAACTCATTGAGGAAAAGTGTGAAAAATTATTTGGAGACTGATTATAATTCTGAATTTGAGGGATTTTGAGTCAAGTTGGATTTCAGAATTATTTTATGAAAGCTAAACTTGGGGTGCATCTTACACATGAGTATGTTGAAAACATGTATTTCATTCACTCAAAACTTACAGTGCGTCTTATACACGAGACGGTACGGTATGCTGTGGCAGCGTTTCGAATTGTTGCGGCGAGCAGAAAACGTGCTGGCCGAGTAAACGGCAAATGTCTGTGCTCGGCTTCAGTGAACACGTGTCGTTCACACTGCGTGTTTCTCCCGCTGCAGAAAAGAGTCAGTACGGCACGGCGGCTGAGCGCAGCGCGGCGGCGGCTGCGGCGGCGGCGCTGGGCGGCGCCATCTCGGGCCCGGGCGCCGCGTCCACGGCGGCGGCGACGCAGCTGCTCAAAAAGCGAACCTACGAGCAGGCGAACGGGTCGGTGGACGGCCCGATGCCGAAGCGACCGGCGCTCGGCGTCATTCGGCAGGCGGGACCAGCAGCGCGCAACCCCGCGACCGGCATGGTGAGTCCGTCCGCAGTACTGCTGCCCCCGCGGGTCGGAACAGGGTGGGGTCGGGCGCTCCTTTTGGAGTCCGGGGGTAGGACACTGCACTTCTTGGCAGCTAGTTTGGCTCCGGGTGATCGGAAATTCTGCGGCGAACTCCAGACATTTGCAACAAGAAGACAGGGAACGTGAGAAAACTTGTTGCTGGTAGAGCTGCACTGAATTATGACACTCGGGATGGTTTTGAGTTGGGGAATTCAAAACAGGGTGAAATTTCACGGTTTGAGAGTCGTCAAGTTTCTTCGCTGTTGTTTCCTCCAAAATCTGTATCCACACAAATCTGCTCTGCTTACGTGAAAATACCAAGTATGCTCGGCTAAATAGACACCAAAGGACAACTCCTCTCCTGCACTAAAAACAGAGCGGGTCTTCGGTTGATTCGATTCGTTTGCATTTTGTTGTGTATTTAGTTGAGCATGAATGGTATTTTTGTATCGTACAATTTCTGTATTAGAAATACATGTGGTAAAAAGACTGCCAAAGATGACAAGAGATAAATGCAAGTAAGTGTTTTGCCATTTATGCGAGACTGGGAAGGGACTGCAGATCGTGGAAACGGGCTTTAGTGTCACAATGCACACTGTGCACTCCAGTGCATTTATTTCTTGTCAGAGCATTCGAAAGATCAAGCAATTCTTGATGTGGTGAAGTCGCAGTGATTTGCGCGAAACAGGAGAGGCAAACTTTCGTCAGCCAAAAACGTCCTTCAACTGGAATGGTTGATCCACCACCCAAGTACCAATATTCAGTTGCAGCATCGAAATTATTCGCACCAAAGCATCTGATGGGCTCCAGTGAATCACGCCACGGGCGTGAAGAAGCAAGCCAAGCCGAGCGCGGATTCGAGGTCGGCTGTTGTGTGTTGCAGATGCGCGACACGGTAATTAACCAGTTGAACGGCGGCAAGCCGGGGCGCGTCCCGATCAGGCGCGGCAAGACCATCAGCTGGATAGACGCGCCTGATGACGTCTACTTCTTCGCCACCGACAACACGAGGTCAGTTGGCGTTCGTCTCCACGTCACGTGCGTAGGTAGCGTAGCAATGTCCTGTGTGTACAGCGGTTCCTTGTTCTGCTTCTGCAGGTGGTCTTCCGTTTCCATTTTGTTATTTTGTTTGTTGTTTCCGTTGAACATTTTGTGCATTGTCTTTTTGTTTTGGGTGAAATTTATTTTTCTGGCTCTGGTTGAAAATTGACAGGTCATCTGGGCTGTGACCACAGAGCTCTGGGTGTTAGTTGTGGCTACAGCTTATCTTGCAAGTGCGTGCACCGCTGCTGTGTGTGCTGCTGCTTTGACTGTGAACTGGTGTGGGTCCCTGTTTCAGGCGACACCACAAAACTTGCACAAAGTGTTTGTTACGCATTTAGACTCTTGCCCCCCCCCTCCACCAAGTAGTAATGTTTCCCAATTTTGGAAGATCCGTTTGTACACCACCACCACGCCCTTGAAGCTGTATCATTCGCCGGTTCGACACGAAAAGGATCAATTCACTTCTGCAAGCTTTAGAAAGAAACAAAATCAACGCAACTGTGTCTTGTTTGTGCAGAGTTTGACCAAGTCGTGTTTCCCCAACCCCTGTGACTCAACATGGTTCGTGCTTTCTCCCCCCACAGGAAGCTGAGAAAGCAGTTGACATGCAGAGATTTCCGGCGGGCAGCCAGAAAGCCGTGGAGGAAGCTGAACGTTAAGGTGCCGCAGCTCGGTGACCCACGGCCATCTGGCGGCGAGGGCGGGCAACAGATCGTCATCCTCGACTAGAGGGCGCTTCGAGAGGCGGCGCTTCACGCACACGTGCGTGAAGATTGACAATGCTCACGTGACATCCTGGTTTGACAGATCCCTCGACGTTTTGTACAGATCTGGTGGGGTGCGCCTGTCCGCAACAGTCTTGAGTGCGCTGTGGACCGCACGAGGGGCGACCGTCACAGGCGTGTCATAGAAGCAGTTCAGTCGAAACAAAAATCTCACCGATACGCGACGTGGGCGGCTCTTAGAGACAGGAGCCCAGCGGATATGATGCGAAAAAGTTTCACGTGTATTTGTCAGGCCACTGAGTGGAGCGAGTTTCCAGTGAGATCAAGTGACTTCTCGAGTGAAGTTGGATATTTGCCCATTGCAAACACATCTTTTCGTTTGTTTCTGGCTGAAATGTCGAGCTAAAATGTACACGGTATTTATTTCGAGAAAGTGTGGATGATCCGGATGATCCGAATGTTCAGTGTGCAGGAAATGGAATATTTTCAAGAGCATAAAATGCATATTGCTACCAATAATGACTGCGAGTTTTCACGAAACGGAGAAAGTTGAGAGTCAAGGTTCAAGTAGTGCATGGTACCAGTGTATAATTCTAAGTTATGTTAGAACACATAGTGTACAAACTTTTTGCTGAAAATGTAAATAACCTTTTTGCGACTGACTAAAATATTGCTGACTTTTCCCCCTTCGGTTCCGGAGAGACGAAATTTGGAGAAAAAGAAATGACCCCGCACCCTCCAAAGAACCTACCCCCCCCCCCCCAAAAAAAAACCCAGCAAAAACAGGGATCAGCATTTGTAGATTACAATCTCACGCGGCAGCTGAAAGCGCCCGTGTTCTCCTGTACATTGCTTGAGTGAGGAGTTGTCCTCGTCACTGTTCAATCAGCCGAGCCGTGCCGTGCTTCAGCTCGCTGCCGAGGGGCAATCACCTTTTGATATCAAGTAGGAAATTCAACTAAATGTGTGAAATGTTTGTTGGTTGGCAGACCGACGGCTCAATTTCGGGTTTTATATTGACGTGCAGTTTTGTTTGTAACGTCTGCCGCAAGTGAAAAGGGTCTTGTCGCCAAAGAGAAAACGCTTTTGGTCAAGAAGCCAATGCCAGGGAAAATGGCAATGGATTGCAAGTGACAGAACATCACACAATCGGGACAGATCGTCCATCTTTCATTATGTACCTGACGGTAATCAGCAAAAGTTGAACGTTGCAAGCCTACAAAGCGCGCCGTTTTTCGAATTGTCAAGATTTTTGCCTGCAGCCAAGTGACACAAAACTGGCTTTGCGTCTGGAGTTTTGGTTTTCTTGTTTTGACTGCATCACTTGTTCTGTCTTGTTCGGTTGAAGAACCAATTTCTGTGCTGTGTGTTGTGCATCTGTACAGTTTGTGTGTGCAGTATTTAACCATCCGTACCCGAGAATTTTCATTTGTCCGTATTTCTTTCTCCATACCACCTAATTTTCAGTTTTACACATCATGCCAACCGATCGATGGGCATTCAGCAGAAAATGAGTAAATTTGGTTTTCCAGATCCGTCTCGTAAAATGCCACTTGTTTTCTGGCAGCTGCAAATCTGTTTCCGCTTCTGTGTGAAATAAGAACTCGGAACTGTACAATGAAGTGTGCACTGGAACGAGACACTTCAAGACGCAATAAATAATCGAAAGGAGCGTGTGCTGTCGTATTTTATTTCTCTTGTGTGCGCCACATCTTGCGTGTGTGAGAAGACGACCTTTCGGCTCAGTTCCCGAACGGCGGCAACGGTCACAAACTCCAGGGTTCACTGTGCAGAAGAGGTTCTCTGTCCTTCGTTGCCCTGAGGGTGTGGAGCATCGATCGCTGCTGGAAGTCTGCAAGGTCAAACGGCCCTATGCATTGGCTCCAGATTTTCCTGCTGCCGACGCTAGTTGGCGCTGCTGACGCTGCGCCGCCATGTCGCGGTGCTGCTGGAACGCCGCGTGCTCGTCCACCGACTTGACGGTCAGCGACGCCGTGGCGTCAGCGTTCCAGCGCAGTCCCTCGCAGTCCACGATACCTGCAAAAGAAAGTAGACGCTTGCACACGAAAAAGATCGGGCGGGGAGGGGTGACCGTGCAACAAAAAATGTAATTTTGTTCCAACATGGGAAAACAAAGGTGAATGGCAAAGGTTTCTCCCATCGTGTTTCTTGTTTCGTGAACTCTGACTACCAAAACGAACAGCAAGAACAGCGCGGCGTTAGCTCACCTGTCGACAGACTGATCTTGTGGACGCCCGGCACGGGGAAGGCGAACACGAACTGACACGAGAAGTAGTCGTTGAGAATCTCCGCCTCGACGCACATTTCGTTCGTCGGATTCTCCAGAGTCTGCAAAACACGTGCGCACAGCTGGTTCAAGCTGCCCCTGTTCTGTTGACGGTACAGCAACGCCAAACTCTTGCTTCGAGACACGAGTGCTCAAATGGACAAAACAAAACGTCCAGGAAATCGTTGGTAAACTTGTTTTCGTTCAGAAGCAGCTGAGTGAGTGAATGGCCAAAAGGAGTAACGTTCACCTTGGCGTCTGCACTGACGGTCCGCGCGTGGCTGAGTTGCGTCGATGCGACGTGCACGACGACGCGGCGGGGGGAGCGGAAGAGCCCCGCTCTTCCGGCGCGCACAACGACGCCCTCCACCTTGAGTGTCAGCCCCGTGTCGTTGGACACCGTCACCGGCTCGTTCGGCACTTTCGGCTGCGGCGACAGCGCGAGCTGTAATTGCAATTTCCCCAGAAACGTGTGAGAAACGCGTCGCGCAGTCGGGACCAGAAATATCCCGCGAGCCTGAGTGATCCATTCACTCACTTTGAGATCACTGGTCAAACACTGAGGCAAAAAACATGACTCGTTTTGGTGTGGAAAGTTCCTTTAGTGAGAGTGGAGCGGACGTCCCCGCCGCGCCGCGCCGCGCACGCACCTTGATGCTGGTGTTCTGCAGCGCCTGGTAGAAGTAGCGCGGCAGACAGAGCGGAACCCCGCACAGCGTCGCGCTCGCGCCGCACACAGCCTCGATTTGCTGCAAACAACACGTGAGCGCAACAATCCACGAGCCGCAGTACGGAGCTCTGAACAGAAGAACACAGACAGAAGCTTTCTCTTGGGGCAAATTTCTTGCGTGGGACCTTCCTGCATTGATCACACTTGCAATCGTCGCAGAAACCCGGTTCCTCTAGGCTCGCGACAAAACGTGGGGAGATTTGTGGCATCGGCTCGGCGGTCTCACCTTGTACGTGAGCGGCGGCGTGTCGGGCGTCTGGTTGAGCGGGTTGTTGAGCGCGTCCAGCAGCTTGTGAATCTGGGTCGACGCGGCCGCCATCGCGCCCTCGCCCTTCACAGAACCCAGCTCCACCGACTTCGGCTTCCCAGATCTGACACAAACACACATTCGTCAGGACACAAGCATTACGAGGACAAAACGGTCGACTCGACGGTCACACTGCACAAGAGGCGATGTTCGTTAATATGTGCATCTGAGATCGGACGACCCCCCCCCCCCGGTTCGTCTGGTGAAGGGACAAGAATACCACGCGTTAAAGACCGGCGACCCCGGGGAGGTGGAGATTGAAAATTTTGACGCACACAATTTTTTGCCAGTCTCTGAAAAATCTCTGGCTGGTGGGGTGGGGGAAGGGAGGTGGCACTGCCCATGTTTCGATGTTGGTGGATCCCCCTCAGTACTAAGACCGAGGCGCCGACACGGACAGCACAAGGGGGATTTGCCTGCACAGGCAATCGCGGTAAGAAAGCACAGGACATACTGGTGGAATCTGGCGAGCACTTTGTGGAGAACACAGCTCATGATCTGGCACTGCTGTTGCAATCTGAGACCACAAATCAAGGAACAGAACTGGCACTTGCGGCTTCAAAGACGACGGATCCAACATTTCAGAAGATTCTTTCCATGGGCATCACACAGCAAGGTGAAAGGCAGCGAACATTGTGGAAGGATGTCTGCCGTTCATTCGACATTCATCGGCTGGTCCGGGTGAGCGCTTCTCGAGTCAAGGATACACTTGCACGTGTTGCAAAGATGCCGGGTCCGCGTCGAACGAGTTTCTGTACAAATCGTCGTATTTGCTGTACATCTGCTCGAACAACGTGCAACACTTCTTCATCTGAAACAAACCCATCGCATCGCCTCAGGAGACAACTTCCTCTGTTCGGAACTGAGACAAAACAAACGACAAGAAGCGGCGGTTTCCACCCGTTCTTTGCAGCGAAGTGAACGCTACTTCAGCCAGACGTCTTGACGTGCCTCGCTGCTCCTCGGCGCCCGACCGACGGACGTCTCTCACCTGCTCCACCACGTGTCCGTACTTGTGGATCTCGTCTCCTGTCGACATGGCGCGCGACGTGGCTATGGCGGGCGGCGGACTCGTTCTGAAGCTCGCGCATGCGCGGTCGAGCTGCACGTGCGCCTGGAAGAGTTGTGTGCGCAGCTGCACGTACTGCGTCTGGAAATTCAGCGGTGTCGACGGCGTCGTCGCTGCCTGCAGAGAAAACCAAGACAGAACGTGGTCAACAGGGTCTCTGCGTGCCCTGTACGTTGCTGCACTCAGCCCACTGTGACACGGCATTCGACACACAAGATCTAGAAAGGATTCAACACCAAGAGAAGCCCAATTATGACTGAACGTAGGCCTCGGCGAGACTGGTGAACGCACGTTGAGCGCGGCGGCCGCCTTGTGGTAGAGCACGACGGCGTCGCTGAGGACGCGGACGGTGCAGGAGGCGCCGCTCAGCACGCGCTGCTCCGCACGACTCAGCTCCCGCAGCGCCACCAGCCAGAAGTCGCACTGCTCCGTCGACACCTGCGCAGCGGACGCAACGTACTTGTTGATCGTTCTCAAGACAAATACGCGTGAGAACAAGTTCTGAACTTGTCGTTCGAAAAATGATGCAGCGCGCCAAGACAAAATGGTCCGAAAAAAACTCAGATGTCTGTCTGGTGGATGCACTCAAACACAAGATCTCTTGAAAGGAGCGCCAGTACAGCAGTGTGTTATTTCGTGACCACCGCTGCGCCAGACTCACCTTGGTGGTGAGAGAGACGAACAGCTTGGATGCGAGCGCGTAGTGTCCGAAGCGGGTCGCCTGGCGCGCGACCCGGTACACGACCCAGCAGTTGGTGGCGCCGAGGCTCGTCTCGATCGTGGCCTGCACGTCCGCGGGCAGCGGGCTCTCCGAGTACGCCTGCAGCAGGATCGTCGCGTACCGCAGCTGGAAGAGCAAGCCTCAGGGGGTCGGTATGTGAAGGAGTTTCCCACAATGCCTGTTTGGATCATCAACAACAAGCTTTCCTTTTCGCTGGCAAGACCACGTATCGAGAGAAGGTGGACACGAGCAATTGGCTGCGGTCAATCATCGTGTGCGCACCAACAGCCACATCACTGCGCCTCTTCAACTCACCAGACGCTGGTGCACCTCGGCCGTCGTCTTGGGCTTCTCGCTGAGCTGCATGAGATGCGCGGAGAGATCGGGGACCAGGGCGGGTAGCAGGTCCCCGCGCACGCTGCCCACCGCGCACAGACACTCACACAGCAGCTCCTCCTGCTCACCTGGCCAACAAACAAGATTTTACAACATAACGCCGAGCTTTCAAGGTCATCTTCTGATGTGCAGAGCTGCGGCTACTGGAACCGAAATCCGACCTGGTACGAATCCGAGAGAGGAGTGGAGGACGTCGACGAAGCGGTCGGCTCCCTCCGGCTTCACTTCGCTCAGCTGCACCACGCACCGCAAACACATCTGCAGTTCAGACGCGAGACGACAGCGTCAGCCAAAAGCCTGCTACAAACGGTGCGAGTGACACTTTGAGAGATTCTCACAGCGCAGGAAGAACGCACCTTGAGAATCCCGATGTTTTCATTGGACACTTCCGACGTGCAGAGAACCAATAGCGTCTCAGCCGCTGTGGACGCATGCTCGAACAGCTCTTCATTCCCACTGTCAACTGCAGAACAGAGACCATCAGTTCTATGCTCGTGCTGACGTGTCCCAGAATCATTGCCTTTCTGGCACTGGCACGAAAAATCACTGACAAACACTCGTATTCAGCAAGCAATGCACTCTAAAAGCACTCCTGACATCGAATTCATTTTGTGCTCTCAATGGGCGTGTCAGTTCACGTGACTTTCTGTTGATGTGACACAGCGCGTCTTGACACGGCTGGGCACGGCGCACGATGGAACGCCGCACGCTACGCACCGTGTCTGGAGTTGACGGCGAGACAGGCGAGGATCTGCGTGGCTCGCAGCGCCGTCTTCAGGTGCGAGTCACACGCGCAGACGGCGCACACGCGCAGCACAGCGCCGTCTGCGAACACAACACAGAATGCAAACACGCTGATTCTGGCGTGGACAAAAACGCGACATCAGGGGTTGATTTTCTGGAGAGCTGAGGAAACGACTGACTCTAACAGAAAGTCCGTCTTCACTTTCAGACAAACCTTCGTCTGTGGGCATTTTGGAGACGGCGACACTGCTCGACAGCTTGGAGAGAACGGTCAGCGCTCTCAGCTTCAGATCGTCATCGCTCGAGGTCAACACGTAGTCACAGACGGCCTGCGAGGGTCGAAGCGAGAGATCACGTCGAACGAAGACATACAATCTGGCATGATTGGTGATGAGAACAGGTTGTTTCCACACACACACATACACACACACACACACACACACACACACACACACACACACACACACACACACACACACAACACAACACAACACAGAGGCAGACGCAAAAGCAAGACCAACTTGCCAGTATGTTTTTCTCGGTCCACATGTGTGGAGCCTTGTCAGCCAAAAGGTACAGGTTGCGCACAGCTTCTCCCTGAACGACGCGCCGCGGATCCGTCTTCAGACAGTCCAGCAGCAAATCAACCTGCGCAGCACAGAGAACAGCGACCAGTAAATACAAGACGCGACGTTTTTGCACTTCATAAACACGAACCTGAAGACGTCTGAGGCAAGCAGCAGATTAATCTTCCTACCTGCTCCGGCAAATCCATCAGAGATTTGGCTGCGAGTTGCGAGAGCGTCGCCAGGGTGATGCTGACGAACTCCATCGACGGGTATTGTTGGAGGAGGTCGGTGCAAACCTGTCGCACCTGAAACACGATTTCGCACTTCCTTCTGAGCAAACGGGATCTCGTCAAAACGAGTATGAACTGCAACGTTTCTTCACTGCTTGTTCCAAAAGAAAGGGGCTTATACCCACCGTGGCGACGGTCTGGGCGTCATGATGCATGTTTTGAAAGATTGGAATCAGCTTGAGCTTGACATCGATCGGCGTCTCGAGCCCCTCGATGGTGGTAGCCAGCTTCTGACAGATACTGCTCGCGAAGGACCTGTCCATTCAAAATCACTCACTCACTGTTCCCTTGTTCGTGGAGCCCTCAACAGGACGGAACTTCATACTTCTCCATGTAGTGAAACCATAAACGTTTCAGACACGAACAAATGTGATGATGATCGCTGACGACATTGCGAGTCGTGCCGCACCTGGATCTCTCAGCATACATTTTGGCCGCGGCGATGGCTGCTTCGAGTTCGACCAAGTCGTGAGAGTCAAGACCAGAGCTGATGCTGTGGTGAATGTTCTTCCGTTCAGCCATGATCCCAGCAAAATTACCAAGCGTCCTGCAACAAAAAGGAATCAATTGATAGATCACCACTGCACGTACACCTGTGGTCAATCTGGCAAATCAATCTCGCACGCAAATGATGTGAATTTATGCCCGACTGAGAATGCTGACGGGTGAAGGAGGGGGGGGGGGGAGGAACCAACCGGAGGGTGAGCGCTCTGGCAATGGGATCGTTGCTGTAAATGACTGAGAAAATCCTCTTGGCGAACTCATCCACGCTCGTTATTTTGTCATGATGTTTACGCGTCTGCTGAGCAACCTTCAGGATGTAAAACCGCAGCAAGTTGCTCCTGAAAAATATCGAACACAACAACTGTCCAGGTCGAAAGATGAGACATCATTTGACTTGGAGACAAGAGTCGAACAGTTCTGCAAAACAGAAACAGAAAATGTCAAAGGCTTAAAACTTGCCCTCCAATGAAGACATCTCCCAATCCCAGAAACGCTGAGTTGATCAACACAGGGAAGGGGTACCGCTCCACAAGCCTCGGGAATCGCACGATCGTCTCGCACTGAACCCCCGTCCGTGGCGAATGCAGCCCTACATTGGACAGGGTGATCACGTAAAGGCTAGGAAGTCAATGTCCGTCATTCTCAATGTTTCTTCACAACTCCTGCTCGACTGTCCAAATCGTAGGGTTGCAAAAAGGGAGTTTGGCAGCATATCAACACACAAAACAATCAAATATCGCCCACATTACATCAATTTATCTTTCGGTTTGCCGCAACCAGCAGACTTTATACCCTTTGTACGCACCCTTGATAAGGTCAAACAGCAGTACATCCCTCTCTTGCTCATCGCCGTCATTGTCGGACGGAGATATCGACGCTCCACCTGAGGATGAAACCCTGGACAACATCCCGACCGGTGTCTGGTACCCGCGTCGTGCGACCCGCGATGGAGTGACACTGGTGGGAGTTTTTCTGCTGCACAACCCACGAAGGAAACAGCTGGAAATCAACCACTACAAAGTGAATATGTCGGATGACAAGAAGTTGTTTGGACTCCTGAATGGAATTGCGAAACACGATTATTACAAAGAAGATGAAATCACAGACGAATTTCTGAAGGGCGAGCTCTATCCTGACATGTCTGATGCCGAGTTTGACAGTTTCGTACTGAAAACAAGAAGTTTGCTGAAGGTGAGATGAATAGCACAAGACAGATCTGACGAACTTGGGTGTCGTTTGTTTTTGTGATCCGGAGTCAGACCCCGACTCCGTTTCCCATTGGGTTCAATGGAAATTGGAGTGATCTGGATCACACGGAGCATAAAAACGAACGGCACCTTAGCGAGTGGAGAGAAACAGAAAAGTGCAACATTCCAGCCAAACGAACGGGTTCCCTTTCCTGCTCGATGTGAATTGTGTCCAGTCACGTGTTGAACATTTCTCGCAGAACATCGCCTCGATGGACATGGACGCCGCCAAGCTGGACGCGTTCCTCGCCTCGCAGACCAAAAAGAAAGATGGTGGGTTGACACAGGAGCAGGCTAAGGTCTACGCCAAGTTCTGGAAGAACCACAGAACCAAGATACACAAGGCTCTGGTGAGTGGGATGTTTTGGGTTGCGAGAGCTGAAATTTCGTATCACGTCAGATCGGACTAGATTGACGTGATTCCTACACATTGAATCTGTGACAGTTTCAAAAAAGACGTTGAGAGCAGCAGTGGATTGGGATGATTGTTTCAGGTGGAAGCGACGACGTGGAACCACACGCTGAAGGGCCTGACGTGGCGCGTCGACACGCAGAGCCGGGCGCGACGCGCGGACCAACTCAGCAGCGCCTCCGCGCTCGTCGAACTGCAGATCGCAGACCCGCAGAAGCCTGACCAGGTTGGGCGCCACGAATTCTTCAAGCCATAACGAACAACAGCGCTGACGGCGGTCCGTTTGTTATGTGGCAATGCAGCGCTCAGCCTGTGGTTTTGTCTTCACAGGAGGCAGAAGTGGTGACCGTCGAGATGAACGAGTCGGACGTTGCCATGGTGCTGCACAAACTCAAGGACATCGAATCGCACATCCACAAGTTCACAAATGGTGACCAAGCCACGTAGCAGTGACACACCTGCAGCACAGAGAACTTTCCCTGCCTCGGTGCACACAAACAGATGCTCGCTGCTTCGGATGCGCCTGTGTGCAAACGCACGAAAAATGGACCTTGTAGAGGGCTTGCTGACAAAACAAAACAGTTGTTGGTTGCCAATTTGAAAAATAATTTATTTTGATATTCAAAAATTACTTACAGCTTGTTATCACAGTCGACAAAAAAGAAATCTGTTGCCACGAAACAAAACGGACAGGAAACATTGCGGTCAAAACTTACCAGAATACTGTTTCTATTGGGAAACTGAAGTTGCAATTTTCTGGAACATCCCCCACCCAACCCCACCCTTCCCCCTGCAACATGTGTCACAAACACCCAGCACTGAAACAACACACAAACTAAGCTGAGCATGACAGACAGACCGGCGTGGAAACAACCGACATTTTTGAGGTGTCAAATGTGAGCCAAACCAACCAGAACCCATTTTCTACGCGTACAAAGGGCTGGTGCTTTCCTGAGGTGCTACTTTACGCAATATTTCATGTTTTTGCACACATCTAACGTCTTGACACAACACACATTGCTGCGTACACTCAAGCTGAGCTCTGGTGTCTTTGATGTGAACATTTAATCACGCGTGTTCGATATGTACAGCTCACCATTCGACAGGAATCGGCGCAATTTTGTGACGCCAGGTCGCACCTTCGCATCGAATGGAACTGATGACTAGATTTCAATCTCCCCTGTCGCCACTAAAATACCACGAAGTTTGAATATCCAAGATCCTTCGACAGAGGAGATGGTTTCTACAAATTTGAAAAAAAAACTTATCTCGCAAAACAATTTGGACACAGCTGATCACGGTTACGGACTGTAGCCCCGAACTTTGAACGGGTGCGAGTAGCACGCGTCATAATTCGGGCGCTTCACGTGGCGAATGGCGGCCAAGTTGCCGTCGTGGGCGCGGGTCAGAGAGATGCCGTTGAAACCGGCGAGAGCGGCTGCGGGGACGGGGCCGGGGAGGGTCGGGTGCGGCACGACCTGACGGGGGAGGCCGCGGGCGGCGGGCAGGACTCGGCCGTGGGCGGGGATGACCGCGGCGGGTCGGAGCGAGGCGCCCGTGACACGCTGAGCGGCGATCGTAGCCGGACCCAATGCGCGCGCACGGGGCTGAGGCGCCATTCTTGACGCCGGGGCCATGGCGGGTTTGCACAGCAGAGGTGCCCCGGCTGCGTGCACCGACGACACGTGGCTGGCGGCGACTGGAGTCGGAGGGCGCACGGAGTTGGCCATGCGAATCCCGACGGCGGGTATTGCAGCAGCCATGTTCTCATGGTGGAGCGATCTGAGCGCCACCACAGCCGCCTTGGCAGCGGCAGCGGCGATTTTGGCGTGCCTGTGCGACAGCTGATGCGGCAGCAGCGGAACCCCGACCGGGAAGAAGGCGGGGCCCTGCACAGGGATCGGGGGCACAGGGTGCACTGGAACACGCACCACAGAGGGACCCTGCGCAGGAGTTGTTGCGGGAGTGACGCCGGCCGTTTCCTGGGAGATCTGTGCTGTTGGTGTGACGTTGTTGGAAACATCTGGGGACTTCACGATAGGGGCTCCAGTCTTCATCGCAGATTCTGTCATCTTCACCGTGGTCGTTCCTCCCTTGCTCGCGTCCGATGTGTCGTCCTCGGCTTCCATTGTGACATCTTCGTCTTCATTCTTGCCTTCTTCGTCAGCAGTTTTATCGCAGTTTGCATCCGTGATTTCTTGAGCGAGTTGCCCGTCGTGTCGCGTCGTCTCCGCGGCGTTGTGACCGACGTCCACGTCACATCGCGACTCCGTCACGTACTCCGTCGCCGCGTCGTAGATTCCGTCCTCGGCGTCCGCGCTGTACAGATATCCCGAGTGCGCGTCGCCCAGGAACTCCTCCGCCAGCGCCTGCCGAACCGACCCCTCCACGGCTTTCACCAAGACCAAGTCCTCGTCAGTTGTGTACGCGTTTCCCACAGCGGTGCCGTCCTCCAGCAGATGCCACGGGTTCGCCATGCCATCCTCCGTCGCCAACACCATCTGATTGGTTTCCATGGGGTCAGCGTCGCTCGGGTTCTGGTTGGTGACGTTGCTCACCATCACACCCGACCTGTTGAGAAACTCAATCATTTTGACACTGACGAACAAACGTGACTTTCGGGGGAGGGGGGATGGACCACCACTTTCGTCTTCAGATCACGAATGCACTTTCAGCCAAAATCTGAGTCAATGGAGGCAAGTGCGGCGTGAGGCTGAACGCAAACCAATGAGGCGGCAGCTCTGCTTCTCTCCTTGCCAGACGCACACTGGCAACAAACTCGTCACCAACCTGTCCGCGGAGGGTCCCCCGCCGCCGCTGTTGGCGCCGCCGCCCTGCTGGGAGGACTTGCCCCACTCGGCGGAGCCGCGCCCGGTGCCGCCGCGGAAGAAGCCGTCGTCGACCGGGCTGTGCGCGCCCCGCCCCGGGGCCGGCGGCTCCGACCCGCGCCGCTGCGCCTCGCACCGCACCACCTGCCGCACACAAACCAAGCAGTGCAGCCACTCAACCCATGTCGTAGAAAGGAAAGCAGGCAGTGGTGACAAGTTGTTTTGGTTTGCACGAGAGCCTTAAAGAGAAGAAGCTCTGTCTCAATCAACACAAAATCACACAGACGCTGCACGCCGAGGGCCCCCACCTGGTCGTCGATCACACGGAACTGCCAACTCCACTTGGCGTTGTAGAGGAACTGGCGGTGGTCGAAGCGGTTGTCGTCGGGGCTGTACGACTCGGCGTGGTACGCCGGCGTCAGCACCGTCATCTTGTGGCGGTTGATGGCGTAGTGCCGGAAGAAGTGCTTCACTTTGTTCGCCACCTGGTGAGGAGGATTCAACACAATGGCTCACATCATGACGGAATCACTGTCCGACAACCGCATCTGAACCACGCAGTGAATGGAATGGAATATGCACTGGCAACCAAGTAATCTTCCTCAAGGCTCATGGAACATGCTCAAGGCGTTTTCCGCTGGTCGTGCACAAACTTCGGGGACATTTGATGTGGTTGTCCCCACCTGGAGTGGAGAGGAGGTGGCTCGCCACAAGTGGATCAGTTTGCAGAACATGGAGTAAGGGCCGCACAGGTCCTGCTTGCGCAGCTTGCCGTACGTGGAGAGCTCGTCGTACGTCATCCCCATATCCTCCTGGGAAACACGAGACGGAACATGCGGTGAACAGACGCACATACGACCACCGGACAGGAAGCGGCAACTCCTCAGCAGATCACAGTTTGAAGGGCCACTCAACAGAGATTCAGCAGAGCTCAGCTGAAGAGCTCACCTCGTCCGTCTGCGCGATCTGCCCGTTCGCCAGAGGCTCGAGCTCCGCGGTCGGCGCCGCGCTGTAGATCCTGCGCAATCAAACACCGACATTAGCGACTCCTCAAACTTTCGCAAAACCAGGCACAATATTGAAACTCTCACTGGCGATGTAGACATTTCTCCAACAATGTCTCGTGAACCCTGACAAGATAAACAAACCACACGTCCCGGACCCGTCCGGTTCAGCCAAACCACCAGTTTCCGTTGGTCAAACACAGCATACGCCACCACTTGCACACGTCGTTCAAATACACGCGGAAACTATCGACACCGACACGCATACGGAGGGAGGGGCCCCGGCTCCTTTCCAAGTGGCGCTCACTTGTCCAGCGCGGTCCACCCGAAGCGGCGGCTGCAGTACTGGATGAATTTGCGCAGGTCCGTTTTGCTGATGCCTCCGATCGGGTTGATGTCAGCGCTCGAGCAATCGTACTTCGTCATGTAGCCCCGCAGCCTGGAAACAACGGAGACGTGACGTGCTGGCGGCGGCTTTGTGTGAGATGACCTTAGCCAACTTCAGCTCGCCCGCGTAATTCTCTTTTTGAGGAAAGATGGCAGCCAGACATCAAACACACAAGCATTCACGGCAGCAAACGGATCACGGGGAGATGAGAGAGCGACTCACGCCTCGTCAACGTTGGCGGACCCGAGCACGAGGAGTCCCCCTGAGCGGCCGCGCGCCCACAGCGTCAGCTGCGCGAACAGGTACGCCAGCACCATCCGCACCCGGGCCTGCAACCAGGGCGTCTCTCAACCGTCACACTTCCGCACTCAGGACAAGAGCTTTGCAGCACACATTCCACGAGTGTGCCAGAACACGCCTGAGAAGCCAAGACCACATTCGATTCGGCGCACCGACACAGCGCAATCACATCAGACCGTTTCCGCCGCTCGTGCGCCGACTCGACGGGAGGGAGACCGCGGTGCGCAGCACGTGTTCGCACCTGCACGTTCTGCAGCGCCAGGTTTTCGCGGGGGCCGCCGCCGTGCGCCTTGAACTTGGGCACGATGCCCATGACGGCGGTGAAGATGCCGAGGACGGCCGTCACGGCCGCGTCGATCGCGATGCCCAGGTGGTAACTGCGGAGACAATGAGGACACGTGGGCTCGGGTGATTTCACCGGCGGTTCGCGCCATTTTCCCCACACCGTGTGCAGAAGAAGTTTCGGCAGCTGACGTAGATTCCGTCACACTGATCACAGCTCCCAAGCACGAAAGACTTCTGCCTTGTTTTTCTCTTTCCTTGCCGACATGTTGTAAAGACTTGCGCCTTTTTGGGTCGCAACAGCTCTCCGAACTGGAGCGCACGACTCTGGTCACTCTCGACACACAAACGCTGGGAAAGCGCGTCTGACCTTCCGATCTGCCCGGCGAACTCCTTGGCTCTGGACCGCGTCTCCTGCGAGCTGTTCTCCGACCCCATGTAGCACGTGGTGAAGACGCGGTGGCACAGCTCGGCCGGGTCGCTGGGCGAGTAGTCCGGGTCTCCCGTCACGCGCCGCGCGTCCTGCAGCACCTGCTGGTCTGCGGGAGGGGGGGGGGGTCAAAACTGAAGGTACAATCGTGTGCCTGCAATGGTCGCTTCCAAACAGAAGAGATTGGGGCAGGTAATTCGCACTGCTGTTGAAAGACGCGACTGATGCGAGGAACTAAGCGCGAGTCGGAACCCTGTGTGCTCACTTACCTCCTTTCCTGACGGCATCGCAGACCATGTGGCACATGGAGGCGACGACGCAGGCGGTGGACGTGGAGTCGATGCCGCCGCTGAGCGGCAGGAAGAAGCCGCCCTGCCCCGACCGCCGCAGGTAGTCCCACAGCCAGCACGCCGGGCCCATCCTGCGCGCAGCAACGCGAGATGAGAGGGTCACGGCAGCGACCACTCAGAAACGAACAAAGCAGCGCCAATCCACCGGGAATTGTGCAGAATCGCAAGCTCAACAGGATGCATGCTGCTGAACACTGAAACTCACTCGATCCAATTGGAAAGCAGTGAAACTCATTCCTTCTTCTTCAAAAAAGTGACAGGCGGACGGATACGTACGCGATTTCCTCCTCTGCGGAGTGGTACTTCCACTGGACCGACTGGTAGGTCGGAGCGGAGATGTCTTCCGTCGTCACCGCGAAGTCAGTTCGGATCCGCGGGAACACCTGACTTTTCGACGCCTGCGCACAGAGCAGAGCAACGATTCTTCATCGACTGTTTTCAGCGATGATCGCATAATTTTTTTCTGGGAGCCGGAAGCTGGACTCACCACGACGCATCTGCTTCTGACTGCGTTCCTGTAAGCGCGCACGTCTTCGATGTCCAACGTGGCCGTCACGACCTCCTGAAACCGGCGCACGGAAATGACATGCTTTTCTTCAAACTGACGGGCAAGTGTCAACTGTCGTCCTGGTGCACCACGCAGTGTGTCTGACAACTTATCCACACTCGAGTGGAATCCCGACATGCAACAGGCACGCCTTCCGAAAGCGTGTGCCACCAAACCAGCACTGACCACGTCCTTGAGCGAGAACTGGGAGCCCTGCGCCACGATGTGTCCGTTGATGGCGATCATGGCGCAGCCGTCGTAGTACACGCGCTCGCCGTCGCAGCCCTGATGGTTCGCGAACAGGTAGATCCCACCGTTCTGCAGCACAACCACACCAGCACAAGCGTCAGTACAAATCGTGGCGCTGTAGCGGAGACTCTGGCGGGACGGGGGTGTCGGCAGGGGGCGGCACTGCGACACGGAACTCACCTTGGCGGTGGCGGACTTGACGAGGTTGACCCGGATGTACGCCTTGCGCAGCTCATGGTGACTTCCGCTCGCGTTGGTGAAGATCTCGACGCCGTCCAGACCCATCTCCACGTGGCGGCTGAGCAACGACATCGTCGGGCGTGGAAATGTGAAACGTTTCGCTGGCGCAACAGGACACTGGGAGTTTTGTCCACTGAGTCAGACATTCACACGACCAAACTGGCGGAATTCAAGGTCGATCTTTTGCCCGCACACACATGCATACACACAAGAACGCACGCACGCACGCACACACACGCACACACACACACATACCTGGCAGGATTCCACAGCTCCTCGCAGATTTCTGATCCGAAGCAAGTGTCGACAGTTGAGAGCACGCAGTCTCCGAATGGAACCGTTTTCTGCAAGACAGGTGGAGAATATGAGAAGGTAGCTGCGAACACTCCGCCGTTCAGTCAAGAAATTGTGGAAATGCCTTCAGAGAGACAGAATCAAACTGAACGTTTTCAGCGGCAGAATGACACACACACACACACACACACACACACACACACACACACACACACACACACACACACCTGGCCGGTGATCTCCTGTATGATTCTCGGTACGAAGAACTCTTCCGTCTCGCGCAGCTTCTTCCACGACGTAAACCAGCGCGTCTCGCGATAGTTGTAATCGTCGCACAGCAGAATCTTCGGCCGAATCAACAGAATCTTCCTGCAAACGACAACTGGCAGCATGAAGCGCCGCTCTTCTGATCTCCCTTCTGCTGATACGTGGTCTCTTGTTTGTTGGCCGTGAACTTTCGGCAAGATTTGTCAAAGGTCCAAGTCTAAATCTCACGTCCGCTGATGCGTGGAACACATAGTTGCGCAAAAGGAAACACACTCTCACAAAATCGCAATTCTCAAAGTCCTGCACTTCCACTCGACATGACGTGAACTTTCAACACATTTCGAGCAGACAATGGTCGCACAACTACAGACGCATGAATCATGACCGGTGAGTGAAATTTAAACTCTTACTTGTTGAGAAAGATAACTCGGCAGTTGTAAGTCACGTTCTTGTGCATGACGGGCCTGAAATAGACGCGCATCGTGTCAAGAGGAAACAACAAGACGGCTCCGCCAAAAAGCGCGCCGTTTCCACGCGGGGTCAGTTACAGGCAAACTTTTGACATGTTGAGTTGAACAAAAGAAAGAAGAATTATTGTGGGCCAAGTTGAGTTGACTTTCCACAAACAAACAGAACATCCTGCGTGCAAGTGTTGCAGAGTTATGGGCAAAGTTGGGCCAAACTGGCCAAGTTAGGTTGTCTGCAGGTGGGGAGGTGACTACTTTGGAAAAACCAAGAATACTCAAAAAGTGAGTCAGTTGGGGGGGGGGGGAGGGTTCGCTCGCTGAGCAAGTGTTGGCATCACATTCATGACAGCCAACCCGACTGTGTCTCATGCGATGCTTATCAGTGCACAGTGGTTGTGAAGGGAACGAATTGGTGAGCAGTTTGGAACTCACATGCCGACGTCGCAGACGATGTTCTGACAGGTCGGGGACTTGAGCAGCGTGGCGAGCACCTGGAACGAGTGCAGGATCGTGTCGCTCTCGAAGAAGTGGTCGTTGCATCCGTAGCCACTGCAAACAGAACCGCTCTCTCAGTGAAGACAACACAGTCGAGCAAAGCAGGTGCACATTTAGAGGTCCAAACACGTCCAATTTTATCAAATGTGACTTTTGGTTTCCGTGATGTCTTGTGCGCAGTTCTAACAGCTGCGTGAAAACTTTGAGCGTCTAATTGCTCCACTCCGGGGTCCTGTTGAAGCGCTCGCGCACAAAACAAGGCTCACCATATTTCGAGTTCGGGGCCGAGTCTGTAGGACGCTCCTCGCGCCTTCGCCTCTTCGATGCCTGCAACGTGTTCAAAAAGTGTTTCAGTTGTGCGAGAGGACGGACGCCCACTCGCGTCAAACCCGTCAGAAGGGCGCGTGAAAATGGGACTTCACATACAAGTCGTTGCTCTGAGGGGAACAATCCCGAACGTCCGACTTGTTCGGACACTTCCCTTCACAGAGTACGAGTGCTCCACACATGTTTGTCAGAAAACGCCTCTCGCGTGTTTGGAGAGGGTCACAGTAAACACTCGTCAGCTGGGACTCCAGAAAATCGATGAAGTTCAATCACAGACGGACAGAGGCACAATCCGTCCGGAACACTGCAAGGTGCGCGTGACCGGAATTCTCTGCAAATTGTTGCTCCTTTCTCACACCGCGCCACTCTGTAGCGCCGCGCAAAAATGTCCTCCGAAGGAATTGGATTCATTTGCACGCGAGTAAATTGTTTTGTGACAGTTCCAATTCACGCTGCATTATGGCAAATCAATTTACCGGTAATACACATTTTGAATCCAGATCAATCTTTCAATCGTGGAGCAGGTCCACGAAACCACAATCGATAATCGATGGATCCCTCATTTCTAAATGATGTTGACTGCACCTTTTGTTTGTGCAGGTGGACAATTCGGGGAAGAAGCAGTTTCATGATGCCGCGACACGTTCTGTTCAGCGTGATACGCGCTGCGTGCTTCAAGCCAACATTTGGGCAAACCTCAGTCCACTGCAAGCTAATTTCCAAGCAGAAATAGATCTATCCAGTTCCTTCAGTCAAACAGTAGATCTATGTTTGTCAACTTGAATACATTGTGAAGTTGCAAGAAAATTGAATTGAAATTGACACAGCAGCAAGTGATGTAAGAGGAATGAGTGATTTGAAGGTTATTTCCGGCAGCTCAAGTTTGAGGTGAGGTGAAGTTCAGCTGAACATCAGCAAAGATCAAAGGCCCCACGTCAGGTGAAACGTCGTGCATAAACTCCCAGCGATGTTAAGTCATGCAGGTGCTGGTATATTTTTACACCCATTTTCAATGGCGTTGTCATTTTCGTCTTGTTCTGAAAGATCAAATGTTCCGACAGACTTTGCCCCTGACTGAACCGACACTTCGGGCAGGAGCGTCAAAAAGACTGCCGAGTGTCGAGCACTGTCACTGGTCAGTCAAAGAAGACCCTGCAGAACCAATTGACAGCGACTGCAGACATGAGATCCATTGAGATTCCCCGAGTTTAAACGATTTGACAGGTACCGAATATCTATCAGTTGCGACACGGTCACAAGACAGTCCAAGCCAGAACACAGAAAGGGAAGAAACCATTTCAGAAACGATTTGTACTCGTATTGTAGGAACACCTGCACACTGCAGCGCAGCAACACCATCACAGGTGCGGGGCAACTGAACTCAACGATGTTCACACGGACTGTACTCACTCAGCAAAATCCTCTTCAGGTTGCCTTCGAAATCCATCGCCCACTGGTTCAGAGCACATGTTGCTAATGTTATTTTGCGACCCATTTTGCTCTCAAATGACTTGAATTCACCGGACAAACATTCAGTTGCTCTTCTCGGTGAAAGTGGAAATCTTCAGCTGGAGGTGAGAAGTTGCGGAATCTGTTTCCGGTTTTCCTGGAGTTCGGGTGGTTGGCGAATTTTGGTGTTTTTGTCAAGATGGGGTTGTGCCTGCCTTGTTTGGGTGGTTCTTCGGACGACGACAATCAGCCGAGTCCGGTAGGTTCCGATGTCACGTGAAGAAAAGCTTCATCGCGTGCGATCCATGGGAGGAAAATTTTCTTGACCCATTTGTCTGTAGTGATATCACAAACGATCAGTTGGGTATCTCAGGTGAGACTGGCCACGGTGGTGCGAATATCTGTGTTTATTGAATGAACAGTGCTGCCACCTGTACCGCGGTGTTTCAAATTCACAGCTGGTGTGTCACACCACACTCCTCCCCCACCAGGGGGTGCTGGCCTCGTTGGCCTTTACAACCAATTTTAAATATTCTGAATATTTTTAC